>Ga0255769_10000217_pt1 | contig 68195 bp, 53 predicted proteins | sample 041ome_9_FD_179637 | JGI IMG/M metagenome (GOLD analysis project Ga0255769, IMG submission 179637) | Coastal salt marsh microbial communities from the Groves Creek Marsh, Skidaway Island, Georgia - 041413US metaG (version 2) | ecosystem: Environmental > Aquatic > Marine > Intertidal zone > Salt...
TGATTACTGGTGGTGCACCTGCGGGATATCCTCCAAGCAACCTTTCTGTGATGGTTCCCACAAAGGAACCTCCTTTACTCCAGAAAAGATTCAAATTACCGAGAAAAAGAACTACGCCCTTTGCACCTGTAAACAGTCCGGTAATGGTGCCTTCTGCGACGGGGCCCACGCCAAGCTTTGATGCTTTGCATACGGTTAGTTCATAAGTAACCAAGGTTATTTACAAATCTTAGTCTTTTCCTATATCTGGTTTTCCTTGGTGCCACACTCCCTGGTATTGGAGAGATCCTTTTTTGTTATACCAAGAGCCATAACCATGCTCTAGACCGTTGGAAAATTCACCAATATAATAGTCGCCCGTTTTAGAGGTTTTACGCCCCACACCCTCAGGTAATTGCTTGGATAGATGGCCTTCATATTTTGAGCCATCGGACAGTATTAATGTTTTAATAGGATTCACATTAGGAGCAGACTCAGAGATAGTCCCTGGAAATTCTTGGTTTTGTTGTATTTGCTCAATAATGAAACCAGCCTCATTCTCTATTCGTTGCTTTTCTGTTTCAGATAAATGATCATCTTTGCCTGAAGACTGAACTTTTTCTGGGTAAAGAGATGTACACACCTTTAGCCAAAGTGCCAGTTGATAGATGTCGGAGTTTTTTGAGCAGTAAGATAGTAAAAGGTTTAGGGATTCCATATCACCAAGTTTAGCAGCCCTTTCCAGCCACCTCACTGCAATATCACCATTTTTCGAGGCTCCTTTTCCAGAGAGATGATTAAGTCCAACCAAGCGACAAGCTATTCGGTTGTTCTGTTTAGCCAGTTGTTTTAGCTGGTAGTGAGTGTCGTGACAGTTTTCCTTATAATTTTCTTCTATTCGAAGAATGATCTCAATTTCTGGCAATCTTGAAGTATTACCATTGGTTGTTAGTGATGCAATATAGGTAAGGATTAAAAAATGAAAGGGTATGATTTTAAAATTCATCCGTTGAGATTATTATCCTTATCGAATCCAAAAAAAAGCTGTTGCCTAGGCAACAGCTTTTGGAAAGTCCAATGAACTTAAGTTTAAAAACTAGTACTTACATTAATACCAATACTTCCATCCCAGGATTTATAGTCATGATTTGCAGTAGTTCCACTGGAATCACGATTACCATAGCTGGCAAGAACAGAGGCTTGCACATCGCTTACTAAAGGATATTCAACCAATATAGAACCACCGTATGAGAAGTCATCTCTGTCTTTGTTCAAATCCTCCTCATAAATTTTGTAGCTGGTTGTGAGAGTAGGAGAGATAGTGAATCCAGCATACTCATGACGCAAACCGTATGACAAGGTAGCGTCCCAGTTGGTAAGTTGATCTCCAGTATGTCCCTCATCTTTAATAAGATCAGTGATTGAAGATGCATAGTGCTTGGTGATGGAGAAGTCAAAGAGAGCATCTGTTTCGGAATTTACGGAATACACCTTGGAAATTCCTACGGTTGGATAAATCCCTGAGTAATCCTCAGTGCTGTACTTAACACTGATGTCAGACGCATATCCAATACCGAGACGGGCAGTCCAATTGTCTGAATATTCAGCCAGTAAGATAGCATAGGCTTCGGTGGAGTAGTAGTCGTAGTCCTCGAAGTGGGCTTTAGTATACTCATTGGATGTCCAGCTACCACCAACAACAGGAATTACCACAGTGTTGGCAAAATCGAATTCACCGAAATCAGCACCTCCATAAAAGGTATTTGTCCAAACACCGGTTGTATTTTTGTACAGTTTTCCAGAATCACCACCTGGGTTTGACTGATATACAGCACGTACATCATATCCGATGAAGGTTGAGATTCCAGATTTTCCTAAAGTTACAGGTTTTTGTTCGCTTGAATCTGCACTACTCGCTGAATTGAGGGGGGAGTAGGAGCTAGGTAAATTAATGCTACGATTTGTTGCATCAATTCTGGAGAGAGATTGTTTTACATTATTTTCGCTTCTTGTTTGTGCTACAAGAATGGAAGAGAGGCCTAAAATAGCGGCTGTTAGGAATGATAATTGTTTATACATGGATCTGATGTATGGAGGGTGAATTAAATAGAACTATACTTCATAGTCTCATACATCGCAGCACACAATCATAAATTTTCAAGCAAAATGATTATGCGATAGAAGTGGTATTTAAAGAATAGGTTACTCGATTGAGTATCTAGTTTGATGATTCCTGATTGTCCAAAACCCACATTTGCAGGTTTTTATCACTGGTAGCATCTCCGATCAGGGCGTTGTATTTACCTTTCATTCGTTTTTGCTGAGCAAAAACGGCTAAGCCGATCTTTTTCATGGTGGGCGGGGGTTCCTCGAATGCATTGAAAAGGAGGCTCGATTGAAGAAGTAGCATGATATCCACATCATAGGCATTGCCCAGCGATTCCTGCTCTCCGAGAACCAAGACTAATCTGCCAGCTGGCATTCTTAATTTTTTTTCCTTTGTTTCAATATATGGATTTCCAGAAAGGGTGATGAATTTATATCCTCCATTACTGGTTGCTTCTGCAATGAAGGTACAGGGACCGCTGATGTCTGCTCTTCCCTTTGAGGAGGAAATTGTGAAGAGCATTTTATCCTGAAGACAAACCATAAGTGAACCCTCATGAATCTTCCAGTGATGCTTTTCCATCCACTGGGTGATACTGCTGCTTCCTTGCCTCAATGTGATGCCATAGGCTTTAACCTCGGAGTATGATTTTGGACCTGTGGTCAAGTAATCCTGAATTTCAAGAACACGACCTTTACTGAGAATTTTTATCTCTGTATGAGGACCAACAGATCTGAGTCTGTCCACCCCTTCATTGGCAATTGTAACTGTGTAGTAAGGTGGGGTAGGATACTCTCCTAAAACTGGTTTTATGAAACCTAATTTAAGTGCCAAAAATAAAATATAACAACACCACTTTGCCATGTGATGCGGATAATTTGTAGCAAGAAAATGTACGAAACAGTGTTTAAATTAAAAATTTACACTTATGCCAACATTCGCTCCTGCATTCCAATTTTTATACTTTTTGACTAAATCTGAGGGTTTGTTGGAGTCACTTTGTTCGAATGAATAATTAAGCCCAAGACTCATATTGTCTGATAAATTGTAGTTCGCACCTAAGGAAAGTGTGTTGGTATAATCTACCCGGTTATAATTTACAGCCACATTCGGATTATCCGTTAAATAGGCGAGTCTACTGTAGGTATATTGAGGGGAAAGAATGATATCCCATAACTCATAATTAAACCCGAGTGATGCTGATATGTTCCAATTATCCTGTTCATCCCGGTCTTGGGATGTATTAGGATCTGTATCTGAAAAATTTACACCCCCATCAAGTTTAAATACTCCGACAATATCGAAGGGGAATTGAATGGGCTTGGACGCACTAACAGTTGGACTAAAAGAACGATAGGTTTCGTTTTTGGTAGCCGGATCATTTACCCATACAAGATTAGATCCAACGCTGTAATTCCACCCGGATTCATGCTGCATCATAAAAAGTAGATAAGCACTTGCAGATTGCGAGTCCATGGTTTTGAAAAAACCATCAGGTATGGGACTTCCGTCAAGTTCACGGGTACCAGCATGAAGATGTTCAACATCCGTCCACCCGCCACCTGCGATTATGGTGAGCATCACGGAATTAATATCAATAGGATTTGTCAGGGCTCCTAAATTTAAACTTTTAGACCATGAAAATGAGTGGCCTCCGTGTTTATCTATATCAAGGTCTGTATCTTTTTGCAGGGGATTAGCACTTCGATTGATAGAATTTGTGATGGATGCAAAGTATGAAAGGTTAGATGTGTTCAGAAAAACTGGCCGTTGCATGCCAGTATCACTTGCATTAATATTTGAACTTGTTTGCCCTGTTGGCTGTTTTCCTTGCTTTAGTGCTTGTGACGCTGCCTGGTTAATTTGCTTGGTTGATTGAACTTCAATCTTGGTTTGCTGCAAACGCTGAGCATCTGTGATGCTTTGTGCACTAAGCTGAAAGCCCCCTATAAGAAGGGAGAAAATCGATAAGGCTCTAAATTTCATGGTTTATTTATTGTAAAATGTTCTCAGATTTAGGTAGCAGATTAATGACCACTACCCCAAGCTTCGACTTGAACCAAAGGTCGGCCAGTGGAAGAGAGCTTTTTAGATCTGTTGGATGAATCAAAGTGCTTGAGTTGCAAATATTCAGTAGTGGAAATACCAAGGTGTTTCACATTATTCATGTTTACTCTACCTGGTTCGTAACCGTTAAAAACAATACCACCTAGTTCACTGCGTAGTTTAACAGTAGCAGAGTGCGGGAAGACTACATTTTGAAGGCTTATCGTTGTTGCTTCCATGTAAATGTCATCAATTTTGCCTTGTATGGTCAGGTCACGGATCGAAAGTTCGTTAGACGCATAAAGGAATAATCCTTCATTGCGTACTCCTTCATGACCCACATTGAATACATTATCATCTTCCGGGCGGGTACTTCTAAGGTTCAGGTCATCAAGGGTGGCAATGGCCAGACTGCCCTGTGTAGTGATGTCCACATTGATCAAATGCATGGTGTCAATTGAGGCTAGTCCAAGGGATGCGTTTTCCACATCGATCTGATATGGTTCAGGATCTGAGTAGCTTTCCGCATGTGAATCAGCTGTCCATTCGTCGCGAAGGTAGAGTTCATCCGCAGAAGCAATCACGTAAGCATCAGTCACATCAGGTGCACCCTCATTGATGATCTTAAAGTGACCTTGTTTTTTGGTCGTGGTAACTCCATCAATTGTCATATCAACATCTACATGGGCAAGAGTAGTGTCCCGGCCAGATGAGAATATGGTTAGGTCTACGCGTTCATCATCGGTGCCGGTGTCTGTAAATATGCCATGTAATTCAGCATTATAGGAGGAAAGAACACGGTAGTTGATTTCCTCCACACCAATATCCAGTCCAGCATTGTTAAAGCTTTCTTCACGGTCTCCAGCAATTTCACCACGGGATAAATGACCTCTCTTTTCGCCATGATCACGGCCCGTGTTGGTATCAATGTTCAATAGTTGATCGAGGAGACTAGCATAGGTAGCTGCAGTTTCATCTGTTTCAGAATCATGCTCAGGATAATCCTCTCCTGGCCCACCAGCCTGAATGTCTACCCCACTGGCCAGAATTTCAGTAATGTAGAATTCGATTTGCTCTTCGTTGTCTCCATCTCCAATCATATTGAATTCTAACATAAGCTTCAGGAATTTGTCGGAATCTGCACCCTGGAAGGTTGAGTCGAGAAATTCCATATCCACCAGATTTGGCAAATTTTTAATATCACCACCGCCCAAGTGGGAGCGGTTTCGTAGGAGAATATTGATCAGATCAATGGTTGATTGAATATTTCTTTGGGTGGATAACTTCCAGTACTCATTTAGTTCATCGATGATGAAATCCTGAATCAAATCTGTGTCAGAGAAGAGTGTATTCAAGTCACCAAAATCAATATCAAACCCGTCTATAATTCCATCAATATCACTGTCGGAATAATTAAAGTTTTCAGCGTGATCAGCATCAGCAAAATTGGGGATGCCATCTTCATCGTCGTCACCTGTAGCAAATGTATCTTCGCGAATACTGCCGTCTGGATTTTGGAAGATATCAGCAATTCCATCATTGCTGCGGTCGTTAAAGCTATTGGGTGTGTTTGGATGACTGTCAAATAAATCGATGATTCCATCGCCATCTGAGTCTGGACGTGGGTCTGTGCCACTCTCGGGAGCAGCGTTGGATGGATGGTCTTTGTCGGCATAATCGGCAATTCCGTCATTGTCATCATCTAAGTCCCGATTATCACCGATTCCATCTATGTCCTCATCCTGCCATTCGAAAGGATCATAAGGATCGAAATCATCTGTGTTTGAAACTCCGTCACCATCAATGTCATTATCCTTGTGGTCGGCAATACCATCCCCGTCTAAGTCAGAGTTGCTTTCAGACTGATTATCGGGATGATCGAAGTCATCTACATCGGCGACACCGTCACCATCGTCATCGGTGTCCGCATTGTCACCTGTTCCGTCTAAGTCAAGGTCACGCCATTCATCATCATCGTATGGGAAGTCATCCCAGTAATTACTGACACCATCATTATCTATATCTGGGTCGAATGCATCTATGATATTATCCCCATCTGTATCTGTTTCTCCAAGATTAGCGGAGTAATCTGCGTCAAGGATGTTGATATTTCCATCACCGTCATGATCAAGAAACAACTCATAATCTTCAAATGCAGCCAATAATTCAATCAGTACTTCTTCTGCATCCTCAGCATTTCCAAAAATCTGGGAGAAGACGGTGATCCTATCGGGGTCAATACTTCCACCCATACGATCTAGTTCTCCAAAGCGGAAGGAATCTACCAATCCCCAATCAATAGTGTCCCCCCACTCACTGTCGGGTCCAAAATCTAATGTCTCAACAGTGTAAGAACTTGAAATCTCGGGCAAATAGAACTCAGGGATATCCGTGGTTAAGAACTCGCTTGGTTCACGGTTTGCGTACCAATTATCGAGCGCTTCCTCGTCCTCAAACACTTCGAAGGGGAGAACGGGTTCTTCAATGTGTTGAGTAAGCAGGTGCAAATAATCCAAAATGAATGAATTTGTTTCTGTGTATCCACCAGGAGATTCTGGGTGGTGAAAATATTCCTCTGATTCATAATCAAAATCATCCTGATCGTAGAGCCATTTGCCAATTTCATCAAAATCATCGGCAAAATCATTAAAATCATTAAAGTTAATGGAGTCTACAGCATCGGGAACATAGCCAGAGAAACCACTGTCCTGTGACAATTCCTCTAAGTAAAAGATTGGAATAAGTATATCCACTGTATCTTGTTCCCCATTCGCCACTTTGACCAGCTCATTAAGAATGAGAGGATTCATTCCTGTATTCTGAATGTCAGCAGGGAAGTGGTTGACATCCATGCGATCAGATCTTCACGGACATCAGATAAATCAACAGTTTGCTCGACGGTAAAATCAGAGAATTCGTAAACATTATGCTCTGTTTTGGTGAAACTTGTTGAGGGATCATTGGCAAATCCACCAGCACTTGACCAAAAGTTTCCTTCGAATTCGGGATCAAAATCACCATATTCATCGCCAAAGTAGTTGTTGTATGTAGGTGTAATTTTTTGGAAACGAGTAGAACCATCAGCGAAGTTGATCTGAATCAAATCCCCTAGGATTTGATATGGGGCACTTTTTATCTCGCCGTCTTCATCCCAAGATACGGTAGTGCTTGAGAAAGTGATTTGGGAAGCAAATGGCTCCTCTTCAAAGGCGAGGCCGTTGTCAGTTATTTTTTCGGAGTGATCAACGAAATACATGGTAGCCCCGGCCAAATCCCTGGCCCACATTGGACGCATTTCCTGGTAATATTCATCCTCAAATACAGCAACCAGAGGTTTCCCCGTATCATCTTTGAGCACTACATCGCCATAATCATCAAAGAGTTGGTTGTATTTTGTGGTCGCTTGATCGAGAGTACTGAACAGATTAAAACCATCCGCCCAGGCTGAGTCAGGAAGTTCATCAATGTTACTTGCGTTGATGAATTGCTGGATCATGGCCTGACTTTCAGCAGAATTAATCTCGGAATATAATAATTCACCAAATTCTTCGTCATCATCGTTGGAGAATCCAAGAAAGGCCCATGTAGGTACGCCATCTTCATTGTACATGGTCTTGATGTAAGATACTTCAATTTCCCCATCCACATCTTGATCAGTAAGTTTGATGACACTATCAGAGATTTTCTCTAGGGTTTCCTCCCACCTTTCTCCTGCAACAGATCCAAGAACATCCTGGCTTGCCAAGAGATAGTCTGAGTTAGGATCGTCAGGGTTAATGGGAGAAAATTTGTGTTCGATCACACCGAAGGATTCGTTGCGGAATTCACTCTCCTCAGATACATCATTCCACACATTGTAGAAACGGGCACCTTTAAGATTGTTGGCCCAAACGAGATCGCCATCGGTATTTTTTACAATTAGTGGAAGACCATTGGCATCCCGAAGAACAGTGTTGGCAGATTCATTGAGAATTGTTGAAATATCACCACCTTGCTCAAGGACTTCTTCGATCTGCTGAGCGGACTCCACTGCCGCATCGATATCAAAATCATCGAAAGTGAAAACAGGAGGTTCATCACTTGCGGCAGAACCAGTTTTAGTTGCGACCTGGCCAGCAACCGCAGTGGTGAGTGCCCCCACATTGAACTCGGTATACTGGTTTGCTTGATCGGCAGATAGATTAAGAGCAGCTTCTTTTGCAGCAGCTTCATCCAAACCTGCTTCCTTGAAAGCTTTTTTAACTTTTGCGCGACCTTTAGTCTCATTAAGTTTAGCATCACGCTCGGCGGCAATTTGCTCCGCAGTCTTCCCTTCAAAATTAATATCAGAAGTAAAGGAAACGACCTCCTCTTCTGACAATTCAGTGTATGCTTCGGCGTCTTCTGCTGAGAAATTATTGAGTGTATCAAGATCGAAGAGATCTTCATTGGCAACAAAGAGGGTGGTTTTAGCAGCAGTTTGGTTGAAAATACTCTCAGCTAATGCGTCCTCACTTACACCATCAGTGCTGAATTCAATTTTCTCGAAGGTTTCACGGTCGGATTTTTTAAATGTCTCGAGCTTATCTTCATCCCAGGAGTTAGCTCCGTCTATAAAAGTATCAATAGATACAACTATATTCTGGTCCTTGGCTTTCTTTGTGATTGTGGATACGAATTCTACTTTGGCCGATAATCCATTTAACTGGTCTTGAATATTGGCAGAAGAAAAATCGATTCCTTCGGTGAGTTTTGCAGCATTTGCTGAACCCAAATTAATTACATCCCCAATACTGACAGCACCACCAGTGGCATAACTGAGCTTAGTTACCGGGTTGGACGCAAGAATGGCGGCTGGGGGAGGAGGAGGAGGGGGAGGGGGAGGTGCAATTGGAGGTGGAGGAGGAGGTGCTGGTGCGACTGGAGGCGGTGCGGGAGCAGCGACTACAGGAGCCGGTGCTGGTGCGGCCGGAGCAGGGGCAGCAGGTGCGGGGGCCGGAGCGGCAGTAGCAGGTGCAGGCGCGGGAGCGGCAGGTGCGGCAGCAGGAGCAGCGGGAGCATCTCCAGCGGGAGCAGCCGGAGCAGCCGGAGCGGCAGCAGATTCAGCAGCGGGAGCAGCCGGTGAAGTATCACCGGCAGGAGCAGCAGCAGGTGCGGTATCAGCAGCCGGAGCGGCAGTGGTTTCACCACCACCGGCAGCAGGAGCCGTATCCGCAGCGGGTGCATCCCCAGCACCGGCGGTGTCTCCACCAGCGGCTGGTGCGTCTGCAGCTGGGGCATCGCCGCCACCATCCGCAGCGGGTGCATCTCCACCACCAGCAGTATCTCCACCATCCGCAGCGGGGGCATCGCCTTCAGCGGGGGCATCGCCTTCAGGCTTATCTGCCTGATCCTGACCGAATGCAGAATAGGTAAAAGGTAAGAAAAATGCCAACAGGTAGGCAGTCCAAGATGGTTTGGATTTATTCATAGTAGGGATCAAATGGAATAGTATCTAAATTTTCTCTAATGTTTAATGGAGGATCGCAAGAAAAAAATTGGTGCCGAGGGCGAGACTCGAACTCGCACATCTTTGCAGATACTAGAACCTGAATCTAGCGCGTCTACCAATTCCGCCACCCCGGCAGAGTGAAGAATTTTGTATTCTTGCAAAAATTGAATGAAGGTCGAGAAATTTTAATCCGATTCTTGAGAAAAGAGCAGGGGAATGGTTCGTTCGCGGATTCCGTTGGGTAATTTTTTTAAAAATGGGTCATTTTCCACTGTATCTTCTTCATCCAATAGATCTGGGGTGTCAAAAATATGGGATACCCGTCTGGGGCTGGGATTTAAAATCTGTGCCCAGCTGTTTGATTTTTTTCCAAGTTGGTAAGTTTCCAGCGGATAGCGAAGGGTTTTATACCGGTCTTCAAGCTCTTTAAGAAAGGATCCATTTTGATTGGAACGGTCAACAAAACAAAAACAGTCGGAAAAATGAGCCACTCCATCCAACCAGTTAAAAAAATTATCTGGTTGGTTTTCCAAAAGCGGGCAGTGGATAAATGTAAGTATTCTGCCGATTTCCATCTCAGATTGTTGGCTTATAAATTTAACCACTGCCTCCAACTGGGTAGCCAGACAAGATTGATTGGATAAATGAAGAAAGGATTCCTCATATTCTTGGGGGCATTGCCCAGAAAATTGAAAGTGGTTATCTTCCGTTAGAGACCAAGAGCTGTATTCTCCTCTGCAAGCTAATCTTGAGTCTCCTGAGTGAAGAAAGACAGATTGGCGGAGATTATCGTATTCTATGGCTTGATCGAGGAAGTCGAGGGTTCGGCACTCGGGTGTCTCAATAATAAGGTAGAGATACTTGGACATCCATCTAAGAAAAGGAGAACGATCCGCATTGAGCGGAGTGAAGCATACGATGATCCAGCAGTACCAGTGCTGCCATGGCTTCCACAATCGGAACTGCACGGGGAAGTACGCAGGGGTCGTGGCGCCCTCGCCCCATCAATTCGGTTTCCTGACCGGTGGTATCCACTGTCTTTTGTACCTGCAACACGGTGGCAGTGGGTTTGAAACCAACCCGGAAGTAGAGTTCCTCCCCATTGGAGATGCCGCCCTGCACCCCGCCGGATAAATTTTGGGGAGCCCGCACCCGGCCGTCCACAATTTCAAAAGGGTCATTGTGTTCTGAGCCTTTGAGATAGGTACCCTGGAAGCCACTGCCCACTTCAAATCCTTTAGTGGCAGGTAAACTGAGCATGGCTTTGGCAAGATCGGCTTCCAGACGATCAAAAACCGGAGCGCCCCAGCCAACAGGCAGTCCATTTACCCGACAAAGCACGGAACCACCCACGGAGTCTCCCGCTTTTTTTGCTTCCAATACCCGGGCTTCCATTTTGGATGCTGTTTCAGGATGGGGACAACGGGTGGGGGATGTTTCAATTTCCTCCAGAGTCGGAACATTTGATAGCTTGGGAGCTTCAATATCATGGATACGTTCCACATAAGTGGAAATAGATACCCCATCGAAGGAAAGAATTTTCTGAGCGATGGCACCGGATGCCACCCGGGCGATGGTTTCCCGGGCAGAGGACCGCCCACCGCCCTCGTGGTTGCGGTGACCAAATTTGGTCTGGTAGGTAAAATCGGCATGAGATGGACGGAATTTCTCTTTCATCTCATCATAAGCCTGGGGGCGGGCATCTTTATTTCGTACAAGCAGGGCGATGGGGGTGCCCAGGGTCTTGCCTTCAAATACACCAGAGAGAATTTCCACCTGATCTGCCTCATTGCGGGGAGTGGTTAATTTACTCTGGCCGGGACGGCGCCGGTCGAGAAAGGGCTGGATGTCCTTCTCGCAAAGAGGAAGCTGGGGTGGGCAGCCATCAATAACCACGCCAATACCACCGCCGTGGCTTTCTCCCCAGGAGCTTATGCGAAAGAGGGTACCAAATGAATTTCCCATCCGTATTTAACAATGGATTCCCTTTAAAAAGGCAAAGGTAAAAGCAAGGATAGCAACCACCCTTAAAAATAAACGATGCGAATTTGGTTTGCTAAGAATGAGCAAATTTTGGATGATGAGATTTAGGTCGGGTCCCATGCGACGACGATTGGATGAACTCCGTCAGGTCCGGAAGGAAGCAGCGGTAATCGCAAGAGTTGTGTGCTGTGGGGTGCCTGGCCTTTTTTGTGCCCACTTCACTTTTTTGTTATGGATTATTGAAAATTGTGAATGGGTTTCGCTTGCCCCAAAATGAGAAGGTGCACAAATAGAAGGTTTTCCATGCAATGAGTAAATCATCTTACCAAGTCATCGCCCGGAGGTGGAGACCCAAGCAGTTCTCGGAACTGGTGGGTCAGGATCATGTGGTCCGTACGCTAGGCAATGCAATCGAGCAGGGGAGAATTGCTCATGCCTATTTATTTGTGGGTCCCAGAGGAACGGGGAAGACCACTTCGGCCAGACTCTTTGCCAAATCTCTGAATTGGGAGGATGGACCATCTTTGGAAGTACCAGAAGATTCTGAGATTGGGCAGGCGATCATGGAGGGCAGGTGCCTGGATGTGATCGAGATTGATGGTGCCTCCAATAATTCGGTGGAGCAGGTACGGGATCTGCGGGATGAGTGCCAGTATGCACCGAGCCAGTGCCGCTTTAAAATATATGTGATTGATGAGGTGCACATGCTTAGCCAGCAGGCTTTCAATGCTTTGCTCAAGACACTGGAGGAACCACCTCCCCATGTGAAGTTTGTTTTTGCCACCACCGAGTCCAATAAGGTTTTGCCCACAATTGTATCCCGTTGCCAACGCTTTGAATTCCGCTCCATCCCGTCTCCCTTGATTGTATGTAAACTGCAGGAGATTTGTCAGGCAGAGGGAATTGAGGCGGATCAGGAGGCATTGGAGGCAATTGCCCGGATGGCTATGGGCGGAATGAGAGATGCACAAAGCATTCTGGACCAAATGATTTCATTCTGTGGAAAAGTGCTTAAACCGGAGGATGTGTTGGATGTCTACGGATTGGCAGCGGCTCATCAGATCAAGGATCTGGGAGGTGCTATCCTGGACGCAGATTATGATAAGATCCTTGCTTCGACTGGTCAGTTTGCAGAAATGGGCTTGGATTTCTATCGTGCCTTACTCGATTTGTCCGAATACTTTCGGGAGAAATTACTTAGCAGTCTGTCAGGCGAAGGAGATTCCCTTGAGATTTATCCGGAGCAAATTACCCGGGTATTGGATGCTTTGCAGAATGGAGAGTCTTTGGTTAAGCTTGGACTTTCTGAAAAAGCCAACTTTGAAGTAACCTTATTCCGTGCCGTGGAAAGTGCCCGGTCTAAATCCATCGATCAGGTGATCCGGCGGATTACCCAGACCATTCCCGAGGGAGCGAAAAAAAAAAGCCCCAAGCCTGAAGTAAAACAGGCTTCCCAATCCGTATCGGGGAAAGTTGCTGAACCATCTCCGGACATTCCCGAGGAGAATACTCAAAGAGTTGAGACTCAGGAATTGGACGCCTTTTCCGAGTCCAAGGCTCCAGATAGTGGGGAAAAAGACCAGGAGATGCCCGTTGATCTCGATGTTACCGAAAATTCTGAAAAGGAGAGACAGGTAGGGGCACAGTCCCCACAACCAGTTGATACTTCGAAAAAACGGGAAGATGCCCTCGTTAATGATTTACGGATTACCGATCCAGATGTGATTGAGCAGCGGGTAAAAGCATTGCCTGCAGAAATCCGGAAGATTGTGGAGGAGGACTTTAAGGGAGAATATGTGGCAGTGGAAAAAATCGATTCGGATAAATTGATTTAATTCTCAAGGATCTTACTGAATTCATCCTCCCTAAGCCATCCCTTCTTCGAGCCCTCCAAACTTCTTGCCAGGTACCAAAGCACTCCGGAATTATTTGGGTGTGCTTTGGGCTTTCCAGATTCATCCAGATCGAGGTAGAGACTTTCTCCCGGTTGGACGGTGGTGTTGGCACTGCTGCCGGAACCGGCAAATCGACGCAGGGGAATGTGCTTGCTTTTCTCATCCTGACTGGGAGAAGTTTGGGGCTCGAGTACGATTACCTCACGGGCAAGTAAAACGGATGCATGATTCGCTTGATAGGTTCCCCATCCTAGAAACCCGATCAGTGTGATCCATAAGAAGGAAAAAGCCCACGCGGATGATTTATTGACCGTTCGGGGGATGACCAAAATTCCGAGGATAATTCCAGCCCAGAAGACGAGACTAAGAGCCAGGCTCCATCCCCAAAGGTGACTGGGGGAGTAGGAAGAGTCAGGCTGACTGGTTTCACCAGTGGGTATCGCGGATATTTCAATAGCAAAGGCGAGGTTGGTTTTTAATTCCCGGTCATCGGGCCGAAGGAGCAGGGCTTTACGGTAGTGAAGAATAGACCTTCCATATTGTTCAAGTTTGAAATAGAGGTTTGCCAGGTTGCCGTGAAGATTGGCGGAGTGAGATTGCGTAGCGGCTTCCTGATAAAATTGAACGGCATTTCGGAGTTCTCCATTTGCTTCTGCACGTACAGCATCGTAAAACAAGCGGTCTGGATTTTCTCCGAAGAGAAATCCCGAAAGTAAGGAAAGCGAGCAAAATAAATAAAATGAAATTTTCATCGTTTTGCTCCCAGTTGTTTCAATAGTTTTTCTGCTTTTGAGAATTGTTCCTGTAGGGAAACCTTGGATGCATTCTCTGCAGCATACTCCTGATTGTCGCAGGTTTGCAGAAGCAATTCAGTTTGATCAGAAATATCGGTTGAGAAATTCTTTTTTCGAAGAAGTGCAACTAATTCCGAGGTGGACAAAGCGGAAGGTTTATCATGGTTGCAGACCCGTCCGATTCGTATGCTCAAAATCTTACGGAGGGTTTGGTAGAAGGATGTAGCATCCATCAGTTTAAGGGACTGGTTCAATTTACCTTCCAGTAATTTTTCATTTTTAATCAAAGCATCCCTTTTGGGATCTCTTTTTTTCATCTTCCAAAACAGCAACCCACAGCTAAGGGTGGCACCCAAAACCTGTAGGATCCAAAAAGCAGAAGAACTAAACGGCCGGGCAACCGCCAAGCTAGCCTTCCATTCGCCGGGCTCACTTTCGGTCTGAAAAAGATCCTTGGTGGAAATTCGTTCCGGTCTACTTTCCTGGGCAACTATGGGTTCCTGTGGCTGTGCCCATTTCTCTCCGGGATCTACCCGCAGCGGGTGGGGCATGGAGGATGAGAACTGATACTTTTCCTGAATCGGATCAAAGTAGGAAAATTCAATCGGAGGCACTTCGAGTAGGCCAGCGGTCAGGGGAGTCAGTACATACTCAAAAGTCTGAGTGCCTTGCAGCTTGGTAAGATTGTCCCCCGTAAAGGAAAAGGCTGGGGGGCCGGCACGGAAACTTTCGGAATCAGGAAAATTGGGGGCTGGCATAGCGGCAAAATTTCCTGATCCTTCAATAGCAAACTTCAGCCTTACAGGATCGCCCAGGGAGACACGGTCCAAGTCGATCGAAGAGGATGCCTGGAAGGAACCAATGGCCCCCTGAAAATTCGGGGGTCTGCCGGCGGATGGAAGATCCCTGACTTCAAGCTTATACTTGGAAGATTTAATTTCCAGGGATTGCTCCCGCCCAAACCCAAAAAAAGGATCACTGAAAAAAGGATTGCCAAAGGGAGAGTTCTTGGAGCCTTTTACCCGTACACGAATTGCCGTGGTAAAAGAGAGTTCATTTTGCCCGCTGAGTGCACCTGTCAATCCGACCTTCCAATTGAAAACTGAATAGGCTTTGTTTCCGCGAACCACATTTCTTTGTTCTTCCGGCTGTCCGAGAGAGGAGAGGGAAAAACCGTCCCCAGTTTTCTGTGGGAGTTGATCGATCCGGGTGACGGGAAGTTTGTCCCACAGAAAAAGACTAAGCTTGGCTGAAGTCGATTCACCCTTGAATAGAAAGGGCCGGGGTATGGAAAATTCAAGAAAGGCAGCTTCTCTTAAATCCTGCTCCTGTTGCTGCTGTTCCCGTTGGCGGGCGAGATCCCGCTGACTGGGTGGAAGAACCTGAAGGGTGGCTGCGGGGACGGAGTATTTTTTCCCTTCTGCAGTAATTTTCCAGGAAGGAACGGTGAATGATCCTTCACGCTGAGGACGTACCTCGAAACTGAGTTCGGTTTTAATCGATGGTACACCATTAATAAAACTGGCGGACCGGAAGATACGGGGGGAATTGGAAAGATTCAGCCCGCTGACTTGTGGGACGGAACCCAGCGGATTGGTTTGAACACCATGAATAATAATTTTGTAGTTGGCCGCGTTGGATAAAGAAATATTGGACGGTTCAAAAACCGATTCTACCCGGATATTTGCTTGTGCCACGACCAAAGGCCCCGCGAGCAAGATGTGAAAAATAAATAAAACTTTTCTTCGCATGCCTAAATTCTATCAGTAGTCACGACCGACGGGGGTGGGCCTTAATGCCTGTACCTCCTGATCCAGAGGTTTGCTCTTGGATTCCATTTCCTGAAGCAGTCTTTCGTAGAGTGCGTTCACTTCTTCCTCGCTTACCTGAGGTTGTTCCGCTTGCTCCGATTCGCTAGGCTCATCAGATGGCTGAGCATCCGCCTGACTGGCTGCATCGGATTGCTGGTTTTGCGAATCTGAACTTTCACCGGACCCACTATCCTGAAGTCCGAAAACAAGCGGATTCGAGGGCGACTCAAAATTGATCCAGGCCAGGTGTGCTTTGTGCTCCTCGATGGGGTAGGTGACATTGGCTTCCGGATTGTCTGGCTGAATACACACCGAGTACTGGCCGGGGGGTGCAATTTGAGAGAATTTTCCATCTTCGGCTGGCTTGAAGGATGTTTCATTCTCATCGAGCTGAAAGTTTCCGTTGGTATCCAGAAAAAGAGTGGCTGCAGAGGTTCCTTTTTCCTCGGGTGCTTCCAGTCCATCCCCGTCATGATCACTCCAAATTCGGCCTCGGATCTGAGGGGCTGCCCGGTAGGGTAGAGGAATGGTAAGTTTGCCAGGTTCATTGATGCTGACAAAAAAGTTTCTCACCTGGTCTGGGTTTTGAGGAGGGGGAGGGGGCGGGAATAAAGGAAGCAGAACGGAGCCATCCGATTGGTTTTTGTCCAGGGGGACGGATGCAATCTGGAGATTGGATGGATAGGTATCGGATATCCATTCAAATCCAAACACTCCATCCTCATTTGTTTGAACGGCAGGTTCGAGTGTAGCATTCAATTCGCCGTTATTATCCTTGTCCCAAAATACCTTGGCTTCGATTGCGGGTTCATCCTCCTGGGGGATGCCGTCCCCATTGATGTCCCGCCATACTTTCCCGGATAAAAGGGTGACAAGTTTTTCGATCCGTTCAGTGATCTGGTTTTGAAGAGACTCGAGGTTAATCTGTGCCTTTTCGTTGCCATCGAGCTGTGATGCAGATTCGTAAAAGGAAAGGGCCTGGCCCCATGATTTTCTCGCCGCAGAAACATTTTGCTGATCAAGAGCGAGGTTGGCTTGGCGGTAATGCAAATTGCCCAGGGTGTTGAGAGCGATGGACTGGATGCCTGGCTCATCCGATAGATCCAGCACTTGCTGGAGTAGTGGTTCGCATGTATCGAACTGGTTGGCTTCAAAGTGGGCTAGGCCACAATTAAGAAGAAGTTTTGGGTCTAGTTCGCGGTCGTTCTCCCGATAAAGATCTATCTCAGCCTGATAGTGAGAAGCTGCGTCCTCAGGTTTTCCGTTGAGCATCGCAGACTCGGCAAGTTTGATATTGTCGGTCTGCGAGCAACCGATAAGGAGCATAAAAAAGATTGCGAAGCAGGATGTGGCGGAAGGGTGCAGCAATTTTTTGGCAGAAGATGAAAAGGATTCAAAAAGGAGAAACAAAAGACCTAAAATAACAAAGATCTGATAGCGATCAATCGGTAACTCGGTGGAGAGTTGTTCTCTTTTCTTTTGCTGGCCAATCGATTGGAGTCGGTCAAACACATAGATAAGTCCTTCCCCGGTGGCACCCAGTCGGTGGTATTGACCGCCGGTAATTTGAGCAATTTGGCGAAGTGAGTTTTCATCCAATTTGGTGAATACTTCTTCCCCCTGAGGAGTTTTCAGAAAATTATTGGGTGCTTGATCAAGTGGATCCAGGGGAATGCGTGCACCCCCATCTGAACCAATACCGATGGTGAAAATTTTGATTCCTTCCTGAGCGGCAATTTTTGCCTGCTTGAGACCCAGTCCTTCCAGGTCTTCCCCATCCGACAGAAGGATGAGGAATTTATCGGAATCATCTTTTGAAAAAGAAGACGATGCCTCCTTAATGGCAGAGGATAGATCGGTGCCATCGCGGGGAAGAAGGCCAACCTGTAAGTCGGACAAGGTCTTGGCGAATGCCTGGTGATCCAGGGTCAAGGGGCATTGAAGAAAGGAAGATCCGGAGAATGCAATCAAGCCAAGACGGTCACCCTGTACCCGGTTGAGCGAATTGATTAGAGTAAGTTTTACCCGCTCCAGACGATTGGGACGGATATCCCGGGCAAGCATACTTTTGGAAAGATCTACTGCGATGAGCACATCAATGCCCTGTGGATTAACCGTTCTTTTTTTGGAGCCCCATTGCGGGCCAGCTAAACCGAGAATAAAAAACACTAGTGCAGAGCAGAATAAGGAAAATTTGATCCACTCCTTTTTACCCGACTGGGTTGGGGATAAGCGGGGAAGTAATTTGGCAGACACGAGGAGTTCTAGTCTCTTTCTGGCGACTTTTTTGCTTCTGCCAAAAATAAAAATCAACAGCCCAAGAACAAGGGGAAGGCAGATTAGCAAGAGTGGGTTGGAAAAAAGATTCATGGGATCACCAGGTAGCGGGTGCGTTTGAGAATATATCCAATCAGGAGAAAAAGAATCCCGGCACCGAGGGGCCATCTGTACAAGTCCTCAAAGTATGCGTTTACGGAAAGTTCAATTTCTGATTTTTCCAACTGATCAATTTCATCGTAAATTTCACGCAGGGAATCTTTGCTGGGAGCTTCAAAGAATTTTGCTCCCGTCTTTTCGGCGATTTGAGAAAGAGTGTCTTTGTCCACAGGATAATCGGCCACCTGTATCAGAGGCAGTCCATTGCGGGCGAGTGCGATATCCCGGCGACGGGGATCAAAAATATAAGTGCGGGTGCGGGAATTGGTACCAATGGCAATGGTGTAAATTTTGATGTTATCTGATTTTGCCCCATCTGCATAGATTAAGGGACTGTGCTGGGGTTGGGGTTCGTCCTTCCCATCGGAAAGAAGAATAAGAATCTTGGATTTTGATTGGAGGGGGCGCAGACGATTGATCCCCTCCGCCAGAGCAGAGCCAAGATTGGTGCCGGTTTCATGAGTGAGTCCAACCCGTAATCTGGCGAGATTTTTTTGAAGATGTTCCTGGTCAAGGGTAAGAGCACTAACCAAATAAGGGTCCACAGAGAAGGCAATCAGTCCGATCCGATCATATTTTCTTTTGTCGATGAATTCACTGATGACATCCTTGACCACATCCAACCGGGTGACATTCAGAGAGTCTGATTCACTCATATCGAGAGCAAGCATGGAAGCGGATAAATCCACCGCAATCACGATATCCACTCCGCTGGATAGAATTGTTTCCGTGCTTTGATCAAATTGCGGGCGTGCCAGTGCGAGAAGAATCAGCATTACTCCGAATTTGTAAAAAAAATTAGGTAGCCCAAACCAAGGTTGAGGAGATGCGGACCTTGCTTGCTTGAGCAATCCAAAGAGAGAAAATTTAAGAAAGGTATGGGAGGGGTTTATCTTTCTGATTACCCAGGGCAGAGCTAAAGCAAGGGGGATAAGAGACAACCAGATTGGATCTCCCAGAACCAGGTCGGAAAAAATAGGGAGCGGAGGAATCATGTTGATTGGACCTCCTTATTTGCTTGGGTTTCTTTTCTCTTTTTCTTTTCCAGTTCCTGATGGGCGAGATCAATAGTTCCTTCCGCAAGCTTGAATAAATGGGAGATTTCTTCTGCCATGCGGCTTTCGGGTGCATACTTGATAAGATCCCCTGCCTTGGCAAATTCCTCAATACTTTGCAGGCAATGCTGGGCTAGAAAGGAATGATTGGATACGGAGTTGATAAACTCTTCACTGGTTTGTTCCAGAGCTGACAATTTGAACTGCCTTTCGATGTAGAGTCGTAAAATTCTGGAAAGTGTGAAGATGTAGGGTTTGGGCTCCGATCGGTCTTTCTTTTGTGCCAATGCCTTGAGTTCTTTTTTGGCCTCTCTATAGGGGTCAATCTGGACAATATTTTCTTCGGTTCGAACGACCTGTTTTTTTCTTTTTAGCCAATAAAAAGCAGTAGCACCAAGAAGCAGGATAAGAAGAAAGATTCCAATTAAGAGAAGATTTTCTTCGAGGATTTGACTGAATGATTTGAAGACGGGCAAGGGGGCGTCGACCAGAATGCTGGTATCCAGCAGATAATCGGAGGAATTTATCCAGTTTGTCATTGTGGATCAGGCTAGAGGCCTCTTTTTTTACCCCTCCGGTTAAAAAACTCTTTCAGTTCGAGCGAATAATCTGAATCAGTCAAAAAAGGAAAAGATTCGATCCCCCGCTTCTTTAATTTCTGGGAAAATAGAGCTCTTTTTTCCTGCTGGAGGTTCTGGTATTTTTGACGGAAAATAGGGTCAGAAAAATCTGCCAGTAAATGGGGAGAATGATCAGATTCAGCATCCTGTAGACGAACTAGTCCACAGGCAGGAAGTTCGATCTCTACAGAATCCATAATCTGGGCACAAACAAGGTCATGCTTCCGGCGGGTTGCTGATAGTTCATGAAGGAAGATTTCCTCGGTTTCTTTGGCTTCGAGATCCTGTTCGGATGATTCAGGGAAAATGAAATCGGAGAGATAGAAAATAATCGCCCGCCGGTTAAGAACCTTGTTGATGAACCGGACTCCCTCCACAAGATCGGTTTGCCTGCTTTGATTATCATGAAACAAGATTTCCCGCAGAATTCGCAAAACATGTTTCTGGCCTTTGGCAGGTGGAAGATATTTCTCAACCCGGTCTGAAAAGAGAAGGAGTCCCACTTTGTCTCCATTGAGATTGGCAGAAAATGCAAGAAGTGCCCCAAGTTCCGCAAGTTTTTCTCTTTTGCTGGATTGCTTGGAGCCAAAATCAAGGCTGCCGGAAATATCAATAGCAATGAGGATAGTAAGCTCTCTTTCTTCACGATATTGCTTGATGAATGGAACCCCCATCTTGGCAGTCACATTCCAGTCAATGGAGCGGACTTCGTCTCCCGGTTGATATTCCCTGACTTCCTCAAAGTCGATGCCCTGGCCTTTGAACGCACTGTGGTATGAACCAGCTAGAGCTTCGGAAACCAGGCGGTTAGATTTTATTTCAATCTGCCTGACTTTCCGGAGAATCTCCTTGGTGAAGTCTTGATCGGGTTCCTGCATGGTTAGATTGGCAAGGATGCCTGGTTGACCAAACTTGCGGAATTAAGGAACGGGAACTGTTGCGAGTAGTTTATCGATGATGTCGTCGCTGGAAATATTTTCCGCTTCTGCTTCGTAGCTCACAATAATTCGGTGACGCAGAACATCCCCAGCAACATCTTTGATGTCCTGAGGGGTAACAAAACTCCTTCCGTTCATGAACGCAACTGCCTTGGAGGCCAAGGCCAAGCTGATTGTTGCACGGGGGGAGGCACCAAAACGGATAAAGGCGTCGAGCTCAGTGGCTCCGTATTGCCCTGGTTTGCGGGTAGCTAAAACAAGATCAACCAGATAGCCCTTGAGCTTATTATCGAGGTAAATTTTATCCACCAATTCCCGGGAGCGGAAAATTGTATCTGCATCCACCACTTGGCTCACTTGATGTGAAACCGAAACATTGGCATTGGATTCAAGAATTTGAAGCTCCTCCTCCCTGCCTGGGTAGTCGATGACAAGCTTGAGCATGAAGCGGTCCATTTGTGCCTCGGGCAAGGGGTAGGTTCCCTCCTGATCAATGGGGTTTTCTGTGGCGAGGACCAGAAATGGGTGGGGCAGGGGGAAGGTCTGGTCACCAATAGTAACCTGCCTTTCCTGCATTCCTTCGAGCAGGGCACTCTGAACTTTGGCAGGTGCCCGGTTGATTTCATCTGCCAAGAGGAGGTTGGCAAAGATGGGCCCCTTTTTGGTGGTGAATTCTCCTTTGCTCGGGCTGTATATAAGAGTCCCCACAACATCGGCTGGCAGGAGGTCGGGGGTAAATTGGATTCTTTTAAAGTCCGCTTTGATACAATCCGATAAGGTTTTTACAGCCAGTGTTTTGGCTAATCCAGGAACACCCTCCAACAGGACATGTCCGTTGGCCAGGAGCCCAACGATCAGACGGTCGATCAGATATTTCTGGCCGACAATAACTTTCCCAATTTCCTGTTTGAGCAAAGATACCCAAGCTGCCTCGTTTTTAATTTTTTCCTGCTCCTCAGGGGCAGGAGGCTTATCATTCTCGTTTGGTTGGTTCATCAGTAAGTAAAATCAAAAGGACAAAGCGTAACTGATGGTCGGATTTGTCCAAGGGAAAAGAGAATCAATTGAGAAGATATGATATTTTTCGACTTGCAAGTCGGAGTCATCAAAATGCTAATAAATACAGACCTATCCAGATAGCCTTTTCCCTAAACCATTCCTCGTAATTTCCAGTATGTTTACCTTAAGCAAAGAATCAAAGCGGACCTTTCTTGCCCTCCTGATCATTCCATGCCTGTGGATTGGATTGAATCACTTTGGCTACCTTGACTATCTAAAAACAAAATCGGTGGATTGGCGGCTGCAATTTAGAGGAGAGATTCCTCAATCCAGCTATAGCGAGCCTGAGGATAAAATTGAGCTGCCTGATGGTTCTTCTGTTCCACGGGTGCCCAAATTGGTTTATGTTAATTTTGATTCGGGCACCTTGGAGATGGACGGGGTAGGCGAGAGACCCTGGGATCGTGCCTTTTTCAGAGATACTGCCTTGGCTTTGCTTGATAAAGGGAGGGCGAGATCCATCGGTTTTGACTTTGGGTTTACCCCCAAAAGTATGTCGAGCATGGTGCCTAAGGAGAATTCTTACCGTAGTGATATGGCTCTGGCTCAACTTGTCAGAAAATATCCTGACCAAGTGGTGCTTGGGTGCTTGTATTCCGGTGTCCAAACTCCTTTTGTTAAACCGACCGGTGTCAGTGCTTTCCCGCCCTTTTTTAAGGATGGATATTCCTATGAATCGGGACAATTTCATTACCCGGAATCACCGACTTTCCCTTTGCTGAGTTATCAGAATGATTCCTATGTGGGGAGAATGGGTTCATTTACTGTGACTCCATACCGCAGTGTTGATGAGATCCCGAGGTGGGTACCTTTGTGGTATCATGAGGGGGGTAAGGCACATGCATACAACCTTCTTGGTGGCAAACAGAGTGTTCTTTCCTTTGAGCTTCCTCGCGATAATCAGGAAGAGATTATTCGTTTATCTACTGAGTTTTCTGTGATTATGGAAAGGAAGCAGCAACTCGAAGAAGTAACTGCCAGGATCGGTGAGCAGTTGGTCGAGCTAACAGAGCAAAAATCAATGCATGAGGAACAACTCAATGGTTTCATTGAAGTGAAATCCAAAATAAAGTCCCTCAAAGAAGAGCTCGCAAACTTTCGTAGTACGCTGTCGGCAAATCCAGCCTTGGAGCAAATCATCGGTCCCCAAATTACCACCCGGCAAGAGGAAATGATGAAAATTTGCAATTCCATCCTACAAAGCTCCTCCGGTTCAATCAGCAGTGTACAAACCGTTGATGATCTATCGGACGAGTTGGATAGGCTGGAAGAAGAGATTGCCAATTTCCAAAATACCCTGGATGCCAATCCAGCCTTGGATGCAGTCATCAGACCTCAATTGGATCTTCGGTTAGCTCGCAAGAAGGAATTGCTGGCTGAGGTTAAGTTAAAGAAAAGTGATGTAGCTCAGAAAATGACCCCTGAAGAAATTCGCGAAGCTGAGCTTATTCTCGAAAATAAGATCCAAGGTGTGGAGGAGTTGGTTTCATCTTCTATGAAAAATCTTCCTGGTTTGGTTACAGAATTACAATCCAGTCGGGAGAAGTTGGCTGCTGCCGAAGCTGACGAAGGGAGAGTGCAAACTCAGCTCAATAGAATCAAAGGACTTACGCCAACTCAATTGGTGGAGGGTAAGGATACGCTCCGATTAGTATATCAGGATACTGTTACAAGCAGCGACAGTGCAGGATTGCTGGTGCATACTTTACCCAATGAGGTTCCACTGATGAAACAGGGGAAAATCTTTGCCCTAGGCGTTGAGGCGTTGTTGGCTTACTATGGGTTGGAGGACGATGCTGTTGAGATAGATGATGACTATCAAACTTTCCGTATTGTTCATCCTACTGAAGGTGCCCTGGTTGAATCCAAGCTATCTGACGGGCAGTTCTTGGAAGTAAACTGGTTTTCAAAATGGTCAGCAACCCACGAGGAGAAGCTACTTACTCTTGAGGCCAAAAGAGCTTATGTGGATAAGAATATTCCTGAATATCTGGCCCTGGCTCCCAGAATTATGAACCTACTTTTATCCAGAATAGAAGGCTTGGAGGTGCCCAGTGATCATTCGCAGTTACCAGCTTGTCTAAGAAATTTAGGGATTGAGGAGGGAAAAGTGCAAGTCGCGGAAAGTCTGTTAGCCTCAAATCCTGATGATAAGGATATTCCATCCTTTGAACAGCTATACTCCCTTCTCGATGCCATCAGTTATTACTTCATCCCTCCATCTATTTTATCTGAATACAATCCGATGTGTGGAATGAAAGATGTGTTATCTTATGCAAAGTTTCATGATCAGGTTGGTGCCACCATTGCAGATCTTGAGTCAAAAATTGAGGTTCTTGCGGGTGATCAATATCTTGGGAAAATTGAAAGTGCTCTTGAGAAAGAGCCTGAAAACACAGCCCTACTATCCCAAAAGCAACAAATCGCTGAAGCCATCGTGATTAACAAAAAAAACCTTCAACTCCAACGGGAGGAAATGAAGAGAATTGACGATTTCTTTTCCGCATTCAAAGATGCAATCATCCTGATAGGACCGGAAGAAAAAACCTTTCAGGACTTAGCTCCTACACCTTTTGATTCATCCGGGGTGCCCAAGGTTAGTGTTCATGGAAATTTGATCAAAACCCTGACTTCCGGAGAATACTTAAAAAGGTTGCCTCTGAAGATCGATCACCTTGCCACTCTCTTCGTTTGTTTACTTATGGCTTTCCTTGCAGTCTACCAGGGTAACCATGCACACTGGGTACAGGCGGGAGGTATTCTTTTGTTAATTGGCTATGTGTTTCTTGGTTTTGAAACCTTTGCACAGTCCCATGTCATTTGGCCTGTGACCGCACCAGCATGTGCTGGTCTTAGTACTTCCTTTATTGGTCTTGCTGCAATGGTGGTGATCGAACAGAAAGCCAAAGGTCGATTGAAGGGAATGTTTGGAAGTTATGTTTCCTCGGACCTGGTTGAGCAAATGGTTGCTTCCGGAGAAGAGCCTTCTCTCGGTGGGGAAGAAACTGCGATTACTGCCTTTTTCAGTGATGTTCAGGCATTTTCCAGTTTTTCAGAATTATTAACCCCCACTGGTTTGGTTGATTTAATGAATGAATACCTCACTGCGATGACCAACATTTTGCAGGAGGAGCGCGGAACTTTGGATAAGTATATTGGAGATGCGATTGTGGCGATGTACGGTGCCCCAATCCCTATGAATGATCATGCTTATCAGGCAGTGAGAACGGCGATTTTGATGCAGCAAAAGCAAATTGAATTACGGGAAAAGTGGGTGCCAGAGGTCGAGAAATGGGGAAAATGCCACGGTTTAGTCACTCAGATGCAAACCAGGATCGGTTGCAATACGGGAACCGCCACGGTTGGAAATATGGGGGCGCTGGACCGCTTCAATTACACGATGATGGGCGACATGGTAAACCTGGCTGCCCGCTGCGAAAGTGGTGCCAAGGCATATGGTGCCTATATTATGGTAACTGAGGAGACCAAGCTTGCCTCCGAGCAAACCAAGGACGATATCGCTTTCAGGTATTTGGACAAGATCGTGGTGAAGGGAAGATCCCAACCAGTGGCGATGTTTGAACCCACTGGATTTATGTCTGAATTAAGCCAGGAAACTCAGGATTGTCTGGATTGTTTTCAGCGTGGAATTAATAAGTACCTGGCACAAGACTGGGATGGTGCCTTACAACTTTTTGCCCAAGCCAAAGAGCTTGAGCCTAACAAGCCAGGAGTAACTCCCGGGGTAAAAGACAATCCATCCATGATCCTGATTGACCGTTGCCGGGTGATGCAGGAAAACCCACCGGGTGATGATTGGGATGGTGTCTATGTGATGACGACCAAGTAGTTAACTAGGCCGAAAAGTAATCAGGCTCGTTTCCCGGAATCCATTTGATATTACAACCCATGCTTGGCACTTGTTGCTGAGGGGGGCTCTCTTTTTGTAGGAGCTTGTTTATGGCATCATGAAGATGCCTGCCATTAACTTCCTTTTGATTGCCAGGGCGGGAGTCATCATATTGTCCGCGGTAAAACAATACCAGGTTTTGATCGAAGAGGAAAAAGTCCGGGGTGCAGGATGCCCGATAAGCCTGAGCAACTTCCTGAGACTCATCGTAAAGATAGGGAAAGGTGAAGTGGGAATCAGTCGCGAGAGTGGCCATTTTCTCCGGATTATCCTGAGGGTACTTTCCTATGTCATTGGAGGAGATGGCTACAACTTCAATTCCTTGTGCCTGCCATAAACGGGATGATTGAATGAAATGTGGTAGCAGATGAAGAACATAGGGGCAGTGATTACAGATAAAAGCGACCAATAACCCATTTTCTGGAGATGGGTTTAAGGAGTAAGGTTCTCTATTCTTTGAATCTATCAGACGGAAAAATGGAGCTTTTGTGCCTAATTCAAGCATGGTGGAGGGAGTGGCGACCATAATAAAAATAATTTAGGGATTGTTCGTATTTTGAGAAAATTCAGGTTTATACTTTGAGAAATAAGCAGTTAGGATGTCTCTGGCAATCGGGGCTGCGGTCAGTCCTCCTTGAACCTGATCCTGAGGGATTACGCCTTCGACCAGAGTGGCAATGGCTACCTTGGGATCATTTGCCGGAGCAAAGCCGATAAACCATGCAAGATTCAGTTTCATGTTATGGTTTCTCCATTGTCCGGTTCCCGTTTTACCTGCTACCTGAATTCCTTCGATCTGACATCTGCGGGCGGTTCCATCCGTAGTTGCTTTTACCATACCTTGGACCAGAGCCCTATGATCGTCCGCAGCCAGACCGAGACCATTTCCTGCATTCAAACGGAAATTCTGTTCCTTATTCATCAGTAAAGTGGGATAAAAATCATTACGGTTGAGAGCGAGCTTACTGGCGAAGCATGCCATTTGCAGAGGACTCTGGCGCAATCCACCTTGTCCGATCGAAATATTAAAAGTGTCTTCCAGTGTCCATTTGACACCGATATTTTTTTGCTTCCACTCTGGATCAGGAACAAGGGGAGTGTCACGTAGAGTGGGAAGCGAAAGAGGAGTTTTTTGATCAAAATTTAGCCATCTTGCTTCAGAAATTAGATTTTGATGGGTGATCTGCTCGGCCGCTCTAAAAAAGTAAACATTACAACTCTGAGCAATTGCATCGATGAGATTCAGTTCACCATGTTGACCAGGATGTACATGGCATTTCATGCCACGGTAAATTCCTTCACATAGGTGAGTTTCGCTGGGGTTGATTTTTTTACCTTTCAGGCCAGCAATGGCCGTAACCAGCTTAAAGGGAGATGCGGGAGCGTAGCCAGGATGCCAGGCACGGGGAAGCCAGGCTTCGCGTCGCTGAATATCATCATAAGCTGCCTGAGAAATGTAGGGGGTCAAACTGCTGAGGTCATAATTGGGCTTACTGGCTAGGGTAAGGATCTGCCCGGATTGAAGATCAATGAGCACTGCTGCTCCTGGTGGAAGGGGAGGGGAAGCCAGTTGGTAATGAAGGAAATTCTGGGGCGATTTTTCAAGGACACCTTCCGCGTTGAGCAAACGGAGAAGTTCCTTGGCATCATCCACTGTGCCCTTGAATCCTGCTACGGTTGATGCTTGTTCTCCGGAAAGGGGAAAGGGGGCATCTTTAAAAGCGCCAATCAAAAGCTCCGCTCGAACCTCGGTTTCATCTGACCCAGTAAGGGCTTTTTCAGTTCTTCTTTTGATGGTTTTTTCCCAGTTGGAATCTGGAAGAATTCTTCTTTTGGCGACAATTCGAACCATTCTTTCGATAGAATGCTCTGCAATTTTTTGGAGGTCCCGATCCAGGCTAAGCTGTACAGATTTCCCTTTTTGCGCTGCTTTTCGGTCGATTCTTTCAAAACGGGATCCCATTGGGTTAACGATCCAGATATCATATCCATCTTCGCCGCGAAGGATGTGATCAAAGGTTTTTTCTAATCCAGCTTTTCCGGTTCTTCCCTGAAGTTCAAAAGTGGCCAAATCAGAACCTTCAAGATCCTCGGTGTCTGCTTTGTAGCCACTGCCAACATAACCGAGAACATGGGATGCCAATGATTTCTCAGGGTAATGTCGAATCGGCTTTGCATGAACTTGCACCGGTGAATCTGCGGGGAGGTTTTCAATAAGTAGAGCGTATTCCTGATGAGTGAGGTTGGAAGAAAGTTCAAGGGGCAAAACGAGTTGCTTTCGCCAGTGGGACTGAATTTCTGATAAGGTGATTTCTTCCTTTCTTCCGGTCAGATCATTGATCTTTGCCAGGTATTTTTGGACAACATGTAACCTCGCTTCCCATGATTGGGCATAACCATTTATGCGAAAAGAATATTCCCCGCCATTCTCGCTTTGGAGAAAGAGGGATATCCATGACTTGTCTGCATTGGTCTGAGATAAGATTTTTGCCCTACCATCATTATCCAAAGAAAACTGAACAGAAAACAGTCCGGAGACGGATACAGTTACCTCATTTGCAACACTGTGGAAAGTTAGGTTTTGTGGATTAAGCACATTCCATGAGTTTAGTAAACTTGTCCACTTGCCAGACTTGGTTTGGTTAAGGGGCAATCTTGACTCCCCAAGAAATACTTTTGCTCTTTCAAAAGAATTCTCTTCCTGATGCTTGGCAATTCCTGAAAGGCTGATTCCTCTGGAAGCGACATGTTCATGCTGCCAACAAATGGATAGGAATTGTGGTAAATTCAGGGATAGGTGAGCATTTAATTCCTCCCTGATTTTACTGGAAAGTCTTCTGAACTTAATTTTTTCCTCCCAAATCTCCCGGGACAGAAGTTCCAAATGTATAGAAGCAGAGTAATGAGCCCGGTTTCCAATTAAAAGATTCCCTTCCCGATCAAACAAATCCCCCCGGGCACCCGGTTTGATAATCCGCCTTTGACCTTGTTTTCTTTCTTTTTCCAGAAAATCCTCTGCCTGGAAAACCTGTCGGTAAAACAAGGTTAGAATAAGACACAGAAAGAGTGAGAAATATAATATCGCGAAGATACGAAACCGTCTCTTTTCAGGTAAATATTTTTCGAAAAATTTCATTCCCTGTTTTGCTCAATGAAACTTTCTCTTAGGGAGTTAGCACCAGTCAGTTGTATGAGAGCTTCACAAAACCTAGGATACCATTGAAAAACTGGAAACAGTATCAATCCAGACAGGATTGTATCGGACAGAAACCTAAAAAATGCCCAATTGTTGGAGCCATCCTTCGAAACCTTCAGGAAAAGAAACCAGCCCATAGCTAATAGGAAATGAGTCATCACTTGTATGCTAACGGGGCGAAGAAGACTCTTTTTTTGCCCAACTGGAAAAAATTCTGAAAGTAAAAGGTAGAGAAAACTAAGAGCGAAAGCATGATACCCAAAACTGCTGGAGAGGGCCTGATCGCAATACAGTCCGCTAATGAAGAGAATCAAGAGTGCCCGTAACTTATCGAGGAAAAGGAAAGTAGGAAACAGGAGAACCGATGGAAAGAAAAAAACAAAACCCCATTGATTGGTAAGTTCATTAATCAGCCCACATGAGAAAAGCAGTCCAATATTTGAAAGGCCAAGAAGTAATGCTATCCAATTATATCTAGCCATTCTTTAATCATTTTCAGGAATAAGGATAGTCACTTCTTTTGCATTACCGATTTCTCGGTTTAAAATCACTTTTCCCCTTTTGAATAAACCATCATCTCCGCCTTCCAGGAAATAGACTTCACCAATTTTGAGCCCATCGGGATAATTTCCGCTCAGAGATGAACTCATTAAAGTCAGGGGAGATTCTTCAGTCGCATGTAAGTCATGAGGCACATCGGTGACGATACCATAAAGAGTGCCTCCCATTCCGATTCCGTTGCCCTGAAAGGTGACCGGGCGGTCATCCCCAGAAAAGTGAGCAGCGATACGAAAATTTGGGTTTGTGATCAGTTCAACCTGGGAGGAGCGGAAGTTGGTATCTTTGATGCGGCCAAATAATCCAGCTTTACCTATTACACCCATGCCTGGTCGGAGACCGTGCATGCTGCCCCGACGGATGGTCAAACCCTGCCACCATCCAGATAAACTGCGCTTGGTGACTCGTGAAATTAGAGGTTTGAACTTTGGCTGGCTATCGATCCCAAGCTGTTGTTCCAGAGTTTTAAGGTGGGACTTAAGTCCATTGAGCTTGGCAATTTCATTTTTCAGTGTGGGTATCCGTTCTGCTTGAATTTGGCTGTCTGAATGAATTCGGGAAAGAATCTTATTCTTTTCAATCAAGGTTGTTTTTGAGTCTGACATATGACCCCAGAAATTAGTTAAGTCTGAGATGCGGGATGCACTTTCCCAGAGGGGAGCCTCAAACTCCTCAAATCCTGATTTTATCAATAATTTCCAGGATGTAGGAACGGCAACCCAGACAAAAACAAAAAGTCCGAATAAAAGAAAGGGTCTTAACCTGGGCCTGTCAGGAGAAGAGGCCAATGGGAAATAATTATTGGGTGACCAAGCGGTCGATTTGCTCTCTGCTTAAGGAATCAAGAAGATTGAGGAATTCACCTGTTCCATTCGCCACACAACTGAGAGGGTCTTCCGCTTGGATGACCGTCAGTCCAGTGGCATCACTGATCACCTGATCCAAGCCTCTGATCAAAGCTCCTCCACCGGCGAGAACAATTCCTCGGTCAATGAGATCGGCAGAATGCTCAGGTTGACAACGGTCGAGAGCATTTTTAACAAGATCAACAATTTGAGATACAACTTCCTTGAGTGCTTCCTCGCGGATCTCCTGAGAAGTGATGTGGATCGTTTTCGGGAGACCTGCAGTGGCATCTCTTCCACGAACATCCATGCTGAGTTCCCCCGAATCTAGGGGAGCCGCAGAGCCAATGGAAAACTTGATTTCTTCCGCAGTCCGTTCACCAATGAGAAGACCGTATGCCTTTTTCATGTAGGCGACAATAGCTTCATCCAATTCGTCACCGCCTACTCGAATGCTTCTTTGAAAAGATACCCCAGAAATGGATATGATCGCCACTTCAGTTGTACCTCCTCCAATATCCACAATCATATTAGCGTACTCGTCGTGAATAGGGAGCCCGGCACCAATTGAGGCAGCCATGGGCTCGCCAAGAAGAAGGACTTCCCTGGCGCCAGCTCGGATCGCAGAGTCTTTAACCGCTCTTTTCTCCACCGCGGTTATTCCGGATGGGACAGCGATGACCACACGGGGAGGGACGAGTTTTCTCTTATCCACTTTTTCAATGAAATAACGAAGCATCGCTTCAGAAATCTCAAAATCAGCGATCACCCCATCTTTCATGGGGCGAAGAGCTTCAATGGTACCAGGAGTACGACCGAGCATCCGCTTCGCATCGGCTCCCACTGCACAAACCTTTTTACTCGTTTTGTAGCGGGCCACCACACTTGGCTCACGAAGAACGATCCCATCTCCTTTAACAAATACCAAAGTGTTGGCCGTACCGAGGTCGATACCAATATCATTGGACAAAAAGCCGAAGAGATTACTAATCATAAGAAAAAGGAATTACAGTCTGATTTCTTAGGCTTTTGCTCATAGTGTCAAAGCCAAAGAATTAACAATTGGAATTAAAACAAATACAGTACAGAATACCAGTGTCGCAATTAGACCATACATTTGGATCTTTTATTGGCGAAGTGAATGACCAGTAACCCTCCCAAAAAAAGAAAAATGGAGTAAAATTGACCTCTGGATAAGCCCATAAGTAAGGAGGCGTCAGGCTCCCGGAAGATTTCTCCAAAAATTCTGGCTCCGGCATAGGCAACCAAAAATTCGCCTCCAAGTCTGCCGGGGGATTTTTGATAAATGCCAGACTTCCAAAAGCGCAGTTGAATCAAACAAAATAAAAAGAGTCCTTCCAACAAAGCGGCGTAGAGCTGGGAAGGATGGCGTGCAATCCCTTCGGCAAAGCCTGGTGAGTTTGGAAACAAAACAGCCCAGGGTAAAGTGGACGGGGTGCCCCAAAGTTCTCCATTGATAAAATTCGCAACTCTACCAAAAAAAAGTCCGGGTGGTACCACAGTTGCAATCAAATCTGCGACTGGCCAAAAAGATTGATTGGACTGTCTGCAATACCAGAAAGTTGCCAGGATAACTCCAATAAATCCCCCATGGCTTGCCATGCCGCCTTCCCAAACTCTTAAAAGCATCAAGGGATCACTGAGTAAATTTTCAGTCTGGTAAAGCAAGGCGTAGCCAATTCTTCCGCCAAGTAAAACACCCAAGACCTGAAAGGTCATCAAATTGAGGATTTGTTCTTTATCGTAGGGGCTTCTTTTTCGCGTGTAGGAGATGAGTAATAGAGAGTACGCGACGATAAATCCTAAAAGATAGGAAATGCCATACCAGCGTATTCCGCCAGGTCCCCAATTCCCCCACGAATCAGGAAACTGCCACAGAAAAGGACTCAGGTTATGGGTCCAAAAAGAACTATCCATTTTTGTAAGCATCGGCTATTTATCTTTTTCAGAATTCTCGACTTTGGATAAATGCTTTCTTTTGGCTAATTCTCTCATATCAACTGCAAGATCATCATGTTCAAAGATTTCCTGCCCGAGGATACTCTCTACAATATCTTCCAAAGCGAGAACGCCTGTAACAGAGCCAAATTCATCAACCACTACCGATAATTGACAATGCTCACTTAGAAGAAGGCGAAGGGCTTTGTCAGCACTGGCATTTTCAGGAATAAAAAGGGCATCTTTCGCATGATCAAGCAATGAGGTGTTAGAATTACCTGCGACCATGGAATTGAGGAGGTCCCGTCTTCTGACTATCCCTGTAATGTGATCAATATTATCTGAGTAGATTGGGATTCTGGCAAATGGGATGTTTGGATGTTGCTTGAAGGTATCCTCAATACTAAGTAATTCATCCAAAGCCAGCATCACAGTTCGCGGAGTCATGATTTCTGAAACCTTGATACCATCCAATTTCAGGGCATTGGTAACTAAATCGCTTTCTTCACTGGTGAGTGTTCCTTCTTTGGCTCCTTTTTGAGCAAGTAGAATGATTTCATTTTCGTCTTCCTCACTGGATTTCTCTTTTTCAGGTACCATTGCCCTCATGGTGAACTTGCAAATTTTGGAGAAAGGAGACATGCAAAAACGAACCATCACCAAAGGTGGAACTAAGTAGGGCAGCATTTCGGTTCGGTAGGAGACTGTGAAATTTTTAGGTAGAATTTCTGCAAAAAACAGGATACCTAGGGTCATTCCACAGGCGAATAAGAGTAGAGTATTTTCTCCATTGCCGAATGATTTTTCAGCTAAGCCACCCACGAGGGTTGCTCCAAGGGTATTTGCAATGGTATTGAGGCTGAGAATTGCAGAACTTGTTTCATCAATTTCATCCCGGAATTTGCTTAGTTTATGCCCCCATTTAGGAGAGCGATCCTTAAAATCCTCAATTTCTGCAGTGGTAATACTTAAAATCATTGCTTCGAGAATTGAGCAAAGTGAGGAAACTCCGATGGTGAGAGAGACAGCAACAATAAGTTGACTAATCATCTAGAAGAATGAGCTTGGACTTTGACAGAACAACTGTGCATAAATAAAGCTCACTCTTTTAAGCCATATCCTTAAGCATTAAGCAATCATTGAAGCATGCAAACCCTGAAAAAACTTACCCTTCATAACTATCATCAAAGCAATTCGGCGAAATTTGCTCCTTTTTCAGGTTGGGAAATGCCCATTTCATATAGCAGTTCCATAGAGGAGCATAAATTTGTTCGTCAAAAAGCTGGGCTTTTTGATGTCAGTCACATGGGAGAATTGCTTATATCTGGAACAGATGCGGAGAAATTTCTCAATACTGTTCTTACCAATGACATTAGCAAAATCGTTGATGGACAGGCACAGTATTCTCTTTTGTGTACTGAAGAAGGAGGAACCATTGATGATCTGATCATTTACAAAAAATCTCGGAAAAGTTTCTTCCTTTGTGTTAATGCATCCAATATAGAAAAAGATTTTCAGCATCTTTCTTCCATAGCTTCTGGGTTTAATTGTGAAATTTTAAATTTGTCCGGTGCTTATGGTCAACTTGCTCTTCAAGGGCCCAACGCATTGCCGATCATGATTGCATTGCTTGGAGAGAACATTGGAGAGATCCAGCGCATGCATTTTAAGCAATATGAGTGGTTGAATGGGCGGGAATCATTAATCGCCCGCTCAGGTTACACGGGCGAAGACGGATTCGAAATCTATTGTGATCAAAATGATCTTTGGGAGTGGATTGAACTCTTTAGTTCTAAAATTGATCAGCAGGCAATACGGCTCATCGGATTGGCTGCGAGAGATAGTCTCCGTTTGGAAGCAGGTTTTCCACTCTATGGTCACGAACTTTCAGACGAAATAAGTCCTTTGCAGGCAGGACTTCGGTGGGCAGTTTGTTTTGAAAAGGAAAACTTTATCGGATCAAATGCGTTGGAACGAGAACAAGGTGATGGATTGCCTGGTCGCGTGATTCACTATGAGGTTGATGGGAGAAGAATTCCCAGGAGCGAAGCAATTGTTACGGGTATTTCGGGTAATCCGATTGGTAAAGTACTTTCGGGCGGATTTTCTCCTTTGTTGGAAAAACCCATCGGAACTGCTTGGGTTGAGAGAGAGGCCCTGAGTGAATTTAAGCAAACAGGAGGGATTGTGGCTATGGGGCGGCAGGAGATGAAGCTTTTTCAAACCGCTCCAGTTTTGAAACGAAAGTAAATGATTCAGTTATGATCCTGAAAACCAGAGATAACTAGATCAACACCAGTGAAGTTATCAAAATTCAAATTATTCACCATGATTCCTTCCAGTTTTTCCTTCAGGTGAGAGCGGGTTTCCTTCACTTTACAGTCTTGTTCTACTCGCAAACTGACATGTAATCGCAAATGACCTCCTTTTCTGATAATTTTGGTTTTTGGAGAATGCACACCGGGAATGGCAGTACATGATTTTCTCACAAGTTCTCTTAGTGCACGGGGAGTAATTTGAACGGCACCTTCTTCATCTATAAAAACGGATACCAATTCAGTTCTTAGTCTCCTTGTTAGCCACCAACAGAAAATAAGGAGGAATACAGCAAGTAGACCGTAGTAAAAAAGAGGATGATTGAAAGCCTCTGCACCTGAGAGGTTAAGATAGCACTTAACCTGACTAATCATAAATCGAGCAAAGTTTACTAGTCAGATGAAGAGGAGTCTTCCCAATCATCAGAATCCATGGAGTGTTTATCAGCCGACTCTTGTTTGATATCATCGATTACAACATCAATGGTTTTCGCGTGATTACCAGTCATGGTGAGAATCTGATCACGGATGGCTTCTTGGATGTTAAGTCCAGTCTTTGCCAGATCTACGCCGAACCTTAAAACCACTCTGACTTCAATTTCGTAACCTCCATCCTCGCTTTCCGAAACCTGCACGCCACGTTCAGATTCTTTTTTTGCAAAAAAATCTGTAAGACCTTCCACCACACCGCCGCCCCCGACATTGATGACCCCAGCAACGGACTGGGTTGCGAGGCGGACGATTCCGGCCACGACGCTGTGGTTAATTCTGATAGAACCAAGTTCGCTCGACTCTTCCGAGAGAGTGGGGATTGATTCACTACTATCCAATGATGGAGATACTTTTTTCTTGGTCATGACGGTTTATGATTCTTTGGAAGAATTCTGAAAGACTTCTTTTGGTGCCCTTGATAGAAACTCTTCTACATATGATGTGGTTGCTTCACCTTGCCGGAAGCCTGGATCAAGAATTACGGCTTTGAGGAATTCAATATTGGTATCAATTCCTCTTATGATGTACTCACTCAGAGCTCGATACATTCTATCCAATGCGATTTTTCTGGTTCTCCCGTGTGCAATCAATTTGCATATCATGCTGTCGTAATAAGGAGATACGGTATATCCTCCATAAACATGGGAATCAACCCGAACACCGTGTCCGCCAGGAGCATAGTATAATCCAATGGTTCCCGGGGATGGAGCGAAGTTGCGAGATGGGTTTTCCGCACAGATTCTACACTCAATTGCATGCTTAGCCAAAACAACATCTTTTTGCGAAATTGACAGTCTGTTACCAGATGCAATTTGAATTTGTTCTTTGATTAGGTCCACTCCGGTTGCTTCCTCGGTCACCGCGTGCTCGACCTGAATCCTAGTATTCATTTCGATGAAATAAAAATTACCTTTCGCATCGACTAGGAATTCAATGGTTCCGGCATTTACATAATTGACTGCATTTACGGCTTTTAGGGCAGCCTTGCCCATGCGGTTGCGCAAGTTTTTGTCAAGAAAGGGAGAGGGGGCTTCTTCAATAACTTTTTGGTGTCTTCTTTGAACCGAGCAGTCACGCTCTCCCAGATGTATAGCATTGCCATGCATGTCAGCTAAGACCTGAAATTCTATATGTCTTGGATTTTCCAGGTATTTTTCCACATAAAGGGAACCGTTTCCGAAGGCTTTGGTCGCTTCAAGCCTGGCTGATTGAAATTCTTTGGCAAATGAAACGGCATTATGGGCAATTCTCATTCCCCGACCACCTCCGCCTGCTACGGCTTTGATGATCACAGGGAAGCCAATTTTCTGAGCTATTTTTATCGCTTGGGATTCATCTTCAATTGGTCCGTCACTTCCAGGAATAATCGGTACGCCAGCTTTCTCGACCGTTTCCCGGGCAACTGCTTTGTCACCCATTCTGGATATAGTATCAGATCTTGGTCCGATAAAAGTAATATTGCAGGACTCGCATTGTTCTGCAAATTCAGCATTTTCAGAGAGAAACCCATATCCTGGGTGGATGGCATCGACATCTGCAATCTCGGCTGCACTGAGAATGCGATCTGCCCGAAGGTAGCTTTCTGCACCCGCCGCAGGGCCAATGCAAATTGCTTCATCAGCAAGCTGTACATGAAGAGACTGTTCATCTGCTTCAGAATACACAGCCAAGGTCTGGATACCTAGTTCTCTGCAGGCTCTTACAATGCGAAGGGCAATCTCACCACGATTGGCGATTAAAATCTTTTTAATCATGCTGAGGGACTACGAAGGGCGTATTTTGAAAAGTGCTTGGCCGTACTCGACGCTGTTGCTGTCCTCTGCGAGAATTTCAACAATCTGACCAGATTCCTCTGCTTGAATCTCGTTCATTACTTTCATTGCTTCAATAATGCAAAGCACATCGCCTTTTTTAATCTTGTCACCGACTTTAACAAACTCCGGGTCATCAGGAGAGGGTTTCCGGTAGAATGTGCCTACCATGGGCGAATTAAAAGTTGCAAGATTGTCGTCTGTTTTCGACTCAGTGCCTGGTGTGGAGGGTTGGTTCGTCGCAACTGTTGGGGCCGGTGAATGCATTACGACCTCACGTACCGTTTGATCAGAGTGGCCATTTCCTGATCGAGCTAATCTAAGTTTTAAATCTTTAACTTCTATCTCCAATTCGGATAGATCAGATTTTTGCATCATTGAAATTATCCCTTTGAGTTCGCTTAAGTCCAAAATAATATCCTCCGTTAGTGTTTGATGTAAATGAAAGGAAAATATCTTCCTCTGGCAATGTTTGAATTGGGATGTCTCATTTATTATTTCGTTTTATTCGCTATTTTGCTTAATCGGAGAGATTTGAATCTCCCAATCGGGGTTTTTAAGCGGTCCGCTGATTTTAATCTGGGTTAATTTGGTAATAGGGTCGGCAAAACTAATGATTTGTTTGATCACTGGGATATTCACTCCTCCTAGTAATTGAAAGTCCGCGTCTATTTCGACAGTTTGGGAATTAATGTCACATGTCCCGGCACCTGATATTCTTGAAATTGGACCACCTAATTCAAAATTATCAAACAACAAAGATTCGTTTTCTATGCGGTATGGAATAAATAATGAATTAAACCGCAACGCATCAGATGGAAGCGGTAGATTGAACCTTCCAAGATTCCTGCGAATACCTCCCAATAAATTAATGCGCCCTACATCGAGGTCATTAAGGGAAATTGTACCAGTTCCTTCAAATTGATTTGGATTATCAATCGGACCAATTCCGGAAAAATTTAAGTTTACCAATCCGTTTCTTTTTAGAGAGGAACTAGCAAGATCTATCTCTGCTTGGCTTGATGTATCAGGTGTAAGTGGTTCTAGAATACTCGATAAATCTGAAAAAGAAGCAGATTGTAATTTGAGATTTGTCTGCACTAATTTCGATGTTTTGGAAACTTCTTTGGCGAATAATGTACCCTGTCCTTGGGCTATTAAGAGGTTGGGCAGATCTAGGGTTAATAAACCTTCCTTTCTGGAGACATTTCCAGAAAGAGATTGGATGGGAATATTTTTGTATTTTATTTCATCATTTGACTTAAGGCTCAAAGAAAAATGAGTCTGATTATCATCCTTGGATGAGCTTGATTCATCATAAAATACAGTTCCTGATCCTTCAATATCTATGACCGAGCAATTTAACTCCTGCAGGACCTTTTTCGTTTGGGAATCAAAAATCCCCCGTCCTTCATTAAGGGGATACTGGCCCTTAAGTTTGAATTCAACGTGGGGCTTTGAATGTGTTTTAGGAGAAAAAATTAATGAACCCGATAGATCTCCTTCGGAGTGAGTAAGGTTTTCGCAATGAATGGTTGTGATAGAGTCTTCTACTAAAATATTCAAAGAAGAGTCAGTCAACTTTAGGTCTCGGTAAATAATATCTTTTCCTCGGATTAGTCCGCTGGTTAGACAATTTCCTGATGGTCCCCCCCAAATTCCCTCAATGGTAAACTTTCCATAGGGTGATTGCCTACCAAAAGAAAAATCTTCCCATATTCTCGACCACCATAAACCGAGCCATGGATTAATATCCGTGGGGAGACAACTCCCCTCTAGGGTGAACTTATATTTTAACGGGGTCCAATGTTGCTCATATTTACCAAATGCTTCACTGGCACCAAATTTTCCGTATGCACTATGAATGAAGATAGAAAACTCAGGATTTATATTTCCATTAAAAATAAAATTCCCCGGAGGCGTTTCCAGTGCAGAAAAGTTATCGGCGGCTACATTGAAATTACAAATACCTCCGTTTTCTTCTGATTCATCATTATCTTGAAAGATGATGTTTAGTTTGTCTCCATCTATAATTTTTGTTTTTCCATAAGACATCTCGGCAAAAATATTCAGAGAGTTGGGATGGAGTTTAAGGAATCCAGTTAAACATGGTAAATCACCTTTCTCGATGGTTAGTGATATCTTTTGGTTATTTGAATCGGTAAATATATTGTAAGTGGATTGATCCTTTTTAAAGGATTGAGCGGAAAAGTGGATTCCAGGGATTTCCCCTGATATGGGACCATCAACCGTGATTGAGTTGAAGGATAGATTGGATTGGTTAATTCTTGTAAGATGGTTTTGCTCATCCAAAGTGGCATCAAAATTAACCAATAAACTATCGCTGCTAAAAGTGTAATTTGATGCAGAAAATTTGTTCGTTTTTGAGTGGATTTGTAGCGATATTTTTTTGCTTAGATCAGATGCAGAACGGTACAATAAATGGGCTACATTATTTGATTTCTCAGAGAGATTATTAAATGATGTAGCATGCAGTTCAACTTTGTCCGTAAAATGTCCATAAAGATAGAAGCTTGAGTCCGAACAGAATTGAAAAAAATCATCCATGTAATCGAGTGCCTTTGCCAAATTGAATTTATGGTTTTTAGGGCTTGGTGCCAATTTGACCATGTCTAAAGAAATATGAACATGTAAGCGTTTTTGCCCTGTTGATACTTGGGTAATAATTCTTATTTCATTGTGGGAATATTTGATTCTTGAGTTTTCTGCCCTAAGCAAAGTCCCCTTACTTTCAAGGGTCACATCACCTATGGTAATATTTAGTCCATTTTGAAATCTTTCAGGATCATAAACAACTGCCAACTGAATATCTCTTGCTTTTATCTTGGATGAATTTTCTTCCCAACTAATATCGTCTAATTTGATTTTATTGAAATCAATGATGTGGGCATTGGAGATTTTAAGCTTATCATTAGGATCAATAATCCTACTCAAGAGTTTATTAGTAATATAACTTGGAATTGTGATTTGATAAGAGGAAGCAAATAAGAACATTATTTGTATGGACAGGGCAATCCATAGAAACAATACCACAAAATTGCGGGTATATTTAAGGTGCTTGTTAATGATTGTATCTCCCATCTTTTGGAATGAAGGGAATAAGCATTTATTCTTTGAGAAGTAACCTACTTAAAGAATCCGAAACAGGTAATGGCAGGGAGAAGGTAATTTCGTTGTACGCAGTGCCTCCAAACCAGTGAGAAGTATTTTTACATAAGAATATAGAATTTTTGATTCCTGAATGATCAAAAAAATTGGCCTTGAAAGTCCAAGGTATCCAATTCCCTTCATGCCATATTCCGTCTGGATCTAAACTGTCGCTTAAAATCTCTTCTGCTTTAATTTCACTGATTATTTGAAACAATTCACCGTGACTATCTTCAGAAATGGTAACAAACGAAGAGTTATTTTCTTTAATAATGAACTCAATTCTTTCATAGGATGCACCCGTTTCTCCCACCTCCCGAGTCATAAATTCTTTGATGTCTGTTCTTAAAATCATGTCCCAATTGGTTTGAGTTAAACAGATTAAAGATTTTTCCATAACAAAAAGCTTCCAGAAAGAAACTTCTTCAGAAGTTTTATTAATCTGAATCAGGGATTTAGTTGAGTCAGCAAACTCTATTTCCAAAGTGTGCGAAGGGCTGCCAAAACCTTCTTGGGTAAGTTCATCATGATTTGGATTAAATCGCAAAAGTTCACTAATCTGAATATCATTTAATTGAAGGATGAATTCAGCAATTTTAGTTGAATCGAGAGCATAAGTTTTTTGCACAGAGCTATTAGATTCAGATTGATTACCGACCCAAGAAGTAAAGTCCTTCCTTCTCAGAGTGAGCGAGTTTTCCGAATTTCTAATTTTGATTTTCTCAATTTTTTCGAGAGAAAGATTCCAGAGCTTTTTGTTTCTTATTCTGTTACTCCAATCTTCAAAAATTGATTTAGATTTTGGATTAATCAAAAAACTCGGTTTCCATGAAGAGGAACTGCAAACTAATATATTTTGGTTTTCATGTTCAAAATATTGAAACCTTATGGATGTATTTTCGGTCATCGCATTGAATGTGAAATTACAATCCCACGAGGGCATTTCAGGAGTAAGGCCAGGATCCACGATGTCTTCTATTTCTATGGTCGCTATTTTATTTAATAAGAAGAGTAATTCATTTTGATCAACTTCTGAGACCATAGGAAGTAGCATTTTCCAGCGGTCTTCGTTTCTGGATAGTCTGACGATTTTAGAATCGTTTTGCTCTTCTGTATTGAGAGTAATTTTATCGATTGAAAATATGGGGGATTTCAAGATCGATCGATCGATCCATTCGATTAATGAAAGTTTAAAAAATTTGGCAAAAGATTTTTCAATCTTCCACAGTGCTTTTTTTTGCTTCGTGTGTTGAACCAAGAAGTAATAGAAATTTTGATCTCGGGTGGGGTTTCCCTTGGTCAAAATTAAAGAGGAATCATTTGCATGCAGGTGAATCTTTTGTGATTTATCGCTAATTCCATAATCCGAAAACTTCTCACCTTTCGCATACAATTCTTCAGCGTTGGAAAAATGAATAGCTTCAATGTTTGCTAAATGAGCAATCAATTCGGAAACTAGAAATTGGCTGATTTCCCAAGATATAGGGGCCGTGGAGTGCCATAACTTATCTTCTTCATTTACGACTTCGAGTTGACGATTATCGCTGGTTTTAATGGAAAAGGAGTTGAACTGAGAAAGTGCCGAAAAAGCAATTTCGTCTAAGCTATTTCCCTTTGTTTGATTCTCTGATTTATAAAAAATAAATAAAAACAGAAATATGTTTACTAGTAGTAGTATGAATATTTTATTTTTCATATCAGATATCTTTTCTCAGCCAATTAATGAAGAGGCCGAAAAACAGGGAGGCAACCGGTATCCCGCATAAAGCGTAGGAAAGTTGCACAAATTGTTCTGGAGTCAGTGTTATCGAGTAAGATGGTATTGGTCTTGACTTGATGTTGAGCATGTCATTTTTGTCTAGGAACCAATAGATTAAATTATTCGATAGCATCTGATTGGCTGTACTGGATCTGAGATTTTTGTTATTAATTGTCTCTGAGCATCCTAATACTGCAAGTTTTCCTGTAATGTTTCCTGGGAAACCAGATCTATTCTTGGAGGACTCTGAAATTGCGAGAATGGGGATTGGGCCATCCAAGTCCAGCAAAGCATTTTTCTGGGGAGGTATTTCACGATTCGTCCAGTTTGATAAAGCCCACGAATTTGATGATGTATAGAGGAGTTCAAGGGCGTCTGTATTTTGCTTTTTGGAAATTACTTCAACTGGTCTGCATCTGCCGGTTTTGATGACCGAACCAAGATTCATAATTTCCTGAGTTATTTTGTGAGTAATACCTCGAGGGAAAGTACGCACAAAATAGGAATTAGTAAAGACATCGAAATTTTGGTAGTTGTCGTCATAAACAAGCATATCGTGACAGCGAATGCCCCACTCTTTTAACAGAGGTCTTAATCCAAAAGCAGGTTGGCTGCTTAGTTCGTTTCCATCTACTGGGTCAAGCAAGGTTAAAACATTTCCGCCCCTGTGGTTAAGGAATTGTCTGATGTAATTTATTTCTGATTCGTGAAGGGATGCTTGTGGTCCATTTATAATTAAGATTTTGGCATCATTGGGCACCCCTTCGGTAGAGGTTAAATCGACTGTGGATACTTGTAGGTTTTTATCTTCGATTAACTGCCGAAAGGATGAGAAACCATCGGTGTCAGAATTATCGTCAGGACTTTTCTCTCCATGTCCAACGGTAAAATATACTTTATTAGGTTTACCTGCGGAGGAGTGAATTAGATTTAAAATCGATTTAGTGATAACTGCTTCGCCTCGAAAGAGTGCTGGTTCTAGAATTCCCCCGGGTGCTTCCTTCCAGTCTATGTAAAATTCTGACTCCCACAGAGCTTCTCTTGCGAGTGAATCACTTGACCGGAATACTCTTCCTGTATCGTATGGATTGGAGGTAGAATCTTGCTTGTACCTGAAGATAATTCTTTTACCAATTTCAGGGGAGGCCACTGCAATGATATTCCTTTCTCTCAGATTATATTTATCTGCAATGGCGTTATTTCTTGAATTTATACGATCAATATCAAGCCTGTGTATACGAATCTTATTTCCCTTTACTTGTTGCTCAAATTGATCGAGAAGAATATTGATATCTGAATAAAATTTATTGATAACTTTGGGGGTCATTGAGTTCTTTTCCAATGTGATCAGTATATCAATGGGTTGCTCAATCTTGTCCAAAATAGCGAGGGTTTCATTGGAGAGTGAAAAGGATGATTGAGGTGATAAATCAAATTGAAGATGCACTTTTGAAATAAGAAAACTTCCTGATAAAAAAACGGTAATAGAAAGTAAAATTACGATCCAAAGCTCCGTTTTTTTATTGCGGCTGGAATGTCTGAAATTCATCTGGCTTTATTTTCTTAACCTTTCAACACGTAAGATTGAAAAAAAGAGAAAAAAGATCGTCACAAGTAATTGATGCAAAACTGATTTTAAATCAACCAAACCCATAGAGAAATGATCGATTTTAGCGAGTCCGTTGAAAGTTGAATGTAAGGCAGCAATGATCATTTCGATAGCATTGATTGAAACATTGTAATTCACGGCAGTTTCATAAGAAAATGTCATTACTGCTAGGTAGATAGAAATCAAAGTAAAGGTTAACATGCCTGAAACCATTTGATTCTTTGTCAAAGTACTGGAAAAGATTCCAATCGCTGTAAAACTTGCACCATAGAAAAATAAAAAAATCATGATTGATGCCCATTGGGCAAGATTATCAAATTCCAAGAAGAGGCTCTGTGTAGGAAAGAGCAATGTAGTTAAAATTGGATAACAAAAGGTAAGCCCAAAGATTGTAAATAGAAGCATTAAACTGGCTACCCACTTGCCGAGAACCAAGGCGAGCGGTGATACGGGGGCAGTCATGAGTACATGGAGTGTGCCCAATTTTCTTTCTTCAGAGAATGATCTCATTGTTAGAAAAGGGATAATGCCAGGAGAGCAAAAGAGAAGACCTACCATTAAGGAAGAAAGCGGAGGTAATATCCAGTTTGTACCACTGAAATGTTCTAGGAAAAACCGGAAGCAAATACCAATGAGGGAAACAAAATAAAAAGTGGAAACATAGGTTGCAGGAGAAATGAACAAACAAAAGATCTCTTGCTTAAGGATTTGGATAAAACCATACATGGGGCTAAACTTTAACTAACATTTTTAATTCTTTTCCTGCCCAGTAAGTCCTGAGCTGCCCAATTATACTTGGTTGCTTTAAGAAAAATATCCTCCAGGTCAGGTTTAGAGATTTTAAATTCAGAAATGGATAAGTCATTAGAATGTACTAGTACTTTAAGAATTTTCATGACTTGATTCTCGTCCTTTTCTGTTCTGAAAAGAAATCTTTTTTTGCCGGTATTTTCGATAGGGTAATCCTGGATAAGCTGGCATTTGTCATCTATCTGATTGATTGCTTTCTGAAGGATTATTCTTGATTCGTTGGCAACAACTTCAAATTCAATTCTATCAACAAAACGATCTTGTAGTTCAGTGAGTGAGCCTTCCGCAACAATTTGTCCGTGACTTAGAATGATCATGCGGTCACAACAGGCTTCCACTTCTGATAATATATGACTGGAAAGAATTATGGAGACTTCTCCGCGTAAACGGTCCATCATTTTTCTGGTAATCGCAGTTTGTACGGGGTCCAAACCAATGGTTGGCTCATCAAGTATAATTAATCTGGGTTCTGCAAGCATGGCATCCGCAATGCCAACCCGTTGACGAAACCCTTTTGATAATGAGCTGATTTTTGTTTCTGCGGTTCTTCTTTCTAGGTCACATGCATCTAAAACAAACTTTATTCTATCTCTTTTCCGGCTGCCTCGTAAGCCCTTAAGGTTAGCTCTAAAGCTTAAATATTCGACAACTCTTAGTTCCTCAGGCAATGGATTGTTCTCCGAAAGAAATCCAATGTGATGCCTCACCTCTCCACCTTCTTCTGCAAGATCGACTCCACACACCTTGGCTTCTCCTGAGTCAGCGGCAATTAAGCCCGATAAGATTTTCAGGGTGGTACTTTTTCCCGCCCCATTTGGGCCGAGGAACCCCACTATCTCTCCTTTGCCAATAGAGAAACTGATGCCCTTGAGTGCTTGAACAAGACCATACCTTTTCCTGAGGTTGATTACCTCAACAATGGGCATGGGCTTACTTTCTGTACTCATGTTCCTTCAGAAGGGAGGTTGCTGGTCAAAGTATGCCATGGCAAGCCCTTCCAAAGTTAATGCTTTGTCCAGGATAGCATCCTCCATCAGAAATCTCTCACATTCGCCTCCCGTTTGAATGACTGAAATCCTCCTTTTTTGAGACGAGCAAATTTCCTTTGCAATGGAGTCAAGTATGCCCTTTAGCATCGGTAAATATCCAAATTGTAAACCGCTCAAAATGGCCTCTTTTGTACTTTTCCCAATAGCATTTATTTTTTGACAACAATCCAAGTAATTTAGGTGGGGAAGAAGAGCGGTTCTTGTTCCTAGAAAGTCAAGAATCCCTTGGGGGCCGGGCACGATAACTCCCCCTGCGTAGCCCGTTTCGGTGATGACATCAAAAGTTGTCGCGGTGCCTAAATCAATGACTACTGCTGGTAGTTTATATTTTTTAAAAGTAGCATAGGAATTTGCGATTCGGTCGGAACCAATCTCCTTAAGTGAAGGATAATCAATTGGAAGAGTAAATTGATTATCGGCAGTTAAGGAAAAAATTTTATGCTCTGTGGAAGAACCAAACGCAGCTTGGAGGGATTTTTCTGCCTCGGGGACAACGGAACAATAACTGATTTGTTTAATATGCTTCCAGGATGCTAGCGATAGTTCGGGTGCAGCAGCAAACTGAGATGTGGGGATACTGGCTTGTTTACCAATTGCACCGTCTTCCCACGCACCAAGTCGGCATGTAGTATTGCCTATGTCTATGCAGAGACAATTGCTCAAGATTTTCACTTCTGAAGGGAAATCTCGCCTGAGTTTACGGCTTTCCGTTTCCCATTCCTTGATTTAAGGATCAGAGCACCTGATTCATCGATCCCGTTTGCTTTTCCAGAGAACTGATCTTTTCCACTTTTGACAGTTACCTTCTGCCCTTTAAGAAAATCCATCTCCTCCCATTGCAGGAGTAATTTTTCACCAGAATCCTCTTTCATGCATTCCTTACTTGCTTTGATACTCACTCGTACAATTTTTGCGGCAAGTTCATGAATCCGCCACTCCATGCCAGTTTCCTCTCTTAAGGATGTGGATATATTTTGGAGATCGTCCGGAAATTGCTTGAGCGTTGAATTTACATTCAATCCAAACCCAAACACAATAGACCTGACTTGATCACAGTCAATCGAGGCCTCGGTCAGCATGCCACCAAGCTTTTTGTTATTCAAAAGTAGATCATTGGGCCACTTCACCTGGAGATCTTTAACTCGAGTATGTTTTTGAAGAAATTTCCCAATGGAAACACCCTGCCAGAGAGTGAAATTACGGAATTTAACCAATTCGACATTGGGTTGTAATGCGATGGATAAATAAAGATTCCCTCCCTTTGGGCTGTGCCACTTTCTTCCCATTCTGCCACGTCCATTTTCTTGCTGATGACTTAAAACAATGAATGGTGCTTTGTGTCCACTGGCGAGCAGCCTTTCAGCTTCAGAATTCGTACTATCTACACGGTCAAGTAAGTGAAAGGGGTACTCCAATTTGCATTCCTTAAACCATGCTTCCAATAATGGCCGAACGAGAATGTTGGGTTCACCCGCTAATCGATATCCTCGGTTCTGGCAGGCTTCAATCAATAATCCTGTCTTGCGAAGTTTATCAATTCTGGACCAAATCCCGACGCGGGACATTTTTAACTTCTCGGCCAGATAATTTCCGGAAATAAATTGTGGCGAGGCTTTTAACAAACTACCCAATAAGAACGCATTTGGATCATTCGTTTTGATCCCTTTTGCTTTTACTTTGCTGGGATCCAAAACTTTTCTTATTCCCTTCGGGTACTTAGCCATCTTAATTAATCCAATCCAACCCAATGTCTACCCATCTTGCCTGATGCACGGGAGCACCCGTGGATACAAAGTGAGGTCCAGCATTGGCGTATTCAGCAAGGTTTTCCTCATTGATTCCACCACTTGCCTCAAGCACGACCCGGTTTTGGTTAATTTTTACAGCCTGGGCTACTTCTTTAGGTGAAAAATTATCCAGTAAGACAGCATCTACCCCTCCTTCTATGGAGGGCTCGAGTCTGGCTAAATCGTCGATCTCTACCTCCACTAATTGATCCTTAGCCCGTTCTTTTATCGAGGTCAGAAACTCTAAATATTCTTTGTTACTTCGAATTCCAGCTGATGCCAAGTGGTTATCTTTGATCAGAATCTGGTCAAACAAGCCCATTCTGTGATTGTAAGAACCCCCGGTGGCAGTGGCATATTTCTCAAAAACCCTCAGTCCGGGAGTGGTTTTTCTCGTATCCAGTAAGCCAACACCATATTGGGAGAGAATTTTGACAAAAGCAGCTGATTTTGTGGCAACGCCCGATAATCGCTGCATAAAATTAAGCAGAGTTCTTTCTGCGGCTAGGATTTGGCTAGTTGGACCTTCTAGGATTCCTAAGCAATCGCCTTTTGGGCAGAAATCTCCATCTTTTTTTTGCGGTGTGAAATTTAATTCGTTGCATCCAAATTTTGGCAAAATGAGAGCAGGCAAATTAAGTCCGCAAATTACCATATCATCCCGGGCTACGAAGGCTGCATGACCACTGGTTTTGATATTGCAAGTTTGGCAAGTCAGATCCGATTTCCAGGGTGCTTCACTTTGAGCCTTACAGAGGTCTTCATCTACGCAAACGGTGAAAATTGCATTTACTAGCTTGGATGATTCTTCTACTTGATGCCACGAGATTCGTTGGCGAAAATGATCGACCCGGTTTGGAGCAGCGTTCACGAAATTGCCGATAACTCTAAACTCTTTCTTAGATCAAGAAGTTCTTTTGATCCAGGTATATCTGAAATAATTTCTCCGGGGTTTGGACCAACTCCGATAAATCTGATTTCGGGTAGTTTGCATGAGGAGTAAAGACCATCAGGAAAAGCTGCATCGACTAAGCTGCCTAGCATTTCAGCAACATATAATTGTGCTTCCTTAGGTAAGGAATGAAAGGACTGAATTTTTTGAATATCTTCGGTCCATCCAGGAAGGGTTTTGTAAGCGGGCTGTAAAGACCGTCTCAGTTCTTCATTTCTGGGTACCGTGTATGAAATACTTCCGTCAGCAGATTTGTACCCGGTGCAAATTTTCAGCTCAGGGGGTACTGATGGGTCTAAGGTGAGGGCATCTAATTTATTGATGACTAACTGATCGAATCCACCATACCTCAATGCGTTTCCTTTCTCCACAGCGTCGAACCAGCCAACCATACGCTGCCTGCCTGTAGATGTTCCAAATTCTAATTTTGCAAGTTTTCTGCCCCAAGGGTCATGGATATGATCGATTTTGGTGAGAAAATGATGGGTGCCGACTTTTGTGTCATAGGCCTTGCAGCACCCGACTTCGCTAACTGGCTGCAAGGGAATGCCTCCAGAGTGGAATAATTCCGCACTCGTGGTATGAGATGCGGTTACATTTGGGGTGAATCCATGTCTCTTGTCGAGCCAGTATGCCTGTCCAAATTCAGCAACAACCAATCGCTTTTCCTTCTTGGCACGAAGAAGGAAATCTCTGCCGTCCCTAATCTGTGAACGAAGCTCTGTCCCAGCTTTCCAGTATACTTCAAACAATTCCTCAACATTGAGGGAGTAGGGCTCGGTTCCCAGAAACCTGGTAAAATCAAACTCCTCAAGCGGGAAAATCCCATCATCGATAGAAGCTTGGTTTGCCTGTTTTTCTGCCTGAGTAAGAATTTCAAAAAAATTAAACCATTCAGATTCCTTAATTTTGCAAACCCAGCGTATGGTATCCATCGCCCGGTTGCTGCGCTGACGCAGGGCAGAATAGAAAGCATCTTTTTCCTGGTTAAAAACCTGGTAAAAAATTTGCCATTGTCCGGTTTCATCCCCGTATGAGGGGCTGATTCCTCGACCAGTGGAGCCTCTGCTCTCCATTCCGAGTTGCTCCACCCGATAGTTTTCCCAGGCTAGGTCAAGTAATCTGTGAGTCAGGTCGCTAACCTGACATTTTTCATCAATGAGTAATCGGTCAAGAATTTTTAATCCCCTGGCTTCAAGTGGTTTTGCTTCCCAGAGAAACTTTCGAGGATCTGCCACAACTCCGGATCCTATCAGTAGGGTGGGAACATCTGGGTCACCCACTCCTGATGGGAGTAAATTGAGCTTTAGGCCAGCCGCGGTATGACCAGCATTGGCTCCACCATTTACTTTCATTACTCCGATGGCAGGGCGTTTATGGAGTTTTTTCTCGTTTTTGAGAATTTCATGAACGACCCGTCCTTTGCCTTCATCTCCCATGCTTATTCCTGTAACCGTTACCAAATTGGAAGCGAATGATTGATCAGAAAAGCTCATTAAATGAATTGGAAAGGTTTAGGATCGGGTAAGATCACTTCTTTTGATTTCAACCACATCATGCGGAGCAGACTCTCGCTGTCCGGCCGGGGTAACCCTTACGAAGCGGGCATTATTGGAAAGGGTGGCAAGATCCGGTGCCCCAAGGTATCCAAGCCCCGCCCTAATGCCGCCGGCTAAATTTTCCAGAATTTCCCGAAGAGATCCCGAGACTTCTTTTAATGCCTCGATTCCCTCTGGAGCACTTTTGCCACGCAAATCTTTTTGGCTGTGTCCGTAGCGTGCAGCAGAGCCATCACGCATAGCCTCCAGGCTGCCCATGCCCCGATATTGTTTGTAATATTTCCCTTCAATTTCGATAATGGCTCCGGGAGCCTCCCGGCACCCAGCGAGTAAACCTCCACAGATTACACCGTCCGCAAGAGTCAGTGCCTTCACGATATCTCCAGACTTATTGATGCCACCATCCGCAAGAAGGGTAATCCCTGATTTTTTCTTGGATTGAGCAGCAGCATACAATGCAGTCAATTGAGGCGTGCCAACCCCAGCCACGATTCGAGTTGTACAGATTGATCCTGGACCCTGGCCAATTTTGACAATATCCGCTCCAGAATCGGCAAGAAACTCAACACCTTCCCCGGTGGTTACATTTCCTGCCATGATCGGTAAGTCTTTGAAGACAGACCGTAGGGATTTTATCGCATCTCCCACGCCTTTTGTATGTCCATGTGCAGTGGACACGGCGACCAGGTTGAGGCCTTTCGTCACCATTTCGCCAACATGGTCTAGCAAGGAATCTTTTTTGATGTTACCCTCATCATCCCGGGGGACGGAAACGGCTGCCCCGCAAACTAACCTGAAATTCTGATCCCTTGATGGTTTTAAGTGATCTGAAGATTCATCCATTATCCGCTCGATGTCACTGAGTGTGTAAAGGCCGCGCATGCGGTCCTCTTCATCGACTACCAGGAGTTTGTGAATGCCCATGTGGGCACTGAAAAATTTATCTGCGGTAGCAATGGGATCATCTCCAACTTCAGATTCCCGGATTGTGAAAACTTTATTCCGCGGGAGCATCCCTTCCGTAACCTTGCGGTCACGGTATCTTGCTTTGACAACGCGACCGGGTAGTAATCCCAGTAATTTCCCTAACTCGTCCACGATGGGAAAAGTGCGGAATTGAAAATTCTTCACCTCGATGGTTTCCAAAACATCGGCGATATATTTGTCCGCAGTAAAAGAGATAGGATCCTGAATCAATCCATGTACATGATGCTTTACTCGGGTCACCTCTTTTACCTGTTGTCTTGGGCTCATGTTGTAATGAATGAGCCCCATACCCCCATTAAGAGCCATGCCAATCGCCATCTGAGATTCAGTTACCGTATCCATATCTGCCGAAATCATGGGCAGGCTTAAGTGGATTGACTCACATAGCTTGGTGTCCAGTTTAACTTGGCTCGGTAAAACCTCGGAGTAGCGAGTAACCAAGGAAACATCATCAAATGTCAGCCCGCTAGGTAGAGAACGGGAGAAAAATTCATTTGCAGCGAGGAATAACTCGTTATCCATGTTTGGTGATTTTGTTGTCCATCGACGATCTATTTATATGATCTAAAAGGATGCTTATCTCAAGGATATTCAATGGAACTTTCTCGTAAATACTTAGCCTTTAAGCAGTCTTTTAAATCCCCGTTCGTTACTTCAAAAGGAAGATGGGAAGAAAGAACCAGTTGGGTCCTTCGCGAACAGAAAGAAGACGGATCAATAAGTTTCGGTGAAATTGCTCCCATTCCTGGCCGAAACGATATCAAAACCGAGGAATTTCAGGCGGAGTTGGATAACTGGACCACGTACCAAGTTGATTCAGCAGATTTTTTATGGATAAGACCGGCGTTAACATCTATAGCCTCTTCTATTTGGTTAAATCTTGATTGTCCCCGACAGTATTTGAAGAGCAGTGCCCGAATATGGGAAATGAAGCCTGATCATCTTGAAGGAGTTGTGAAAAGAAAAATTGGAATCTTACCACTTACTGTTGAAATTCCAATGATTCAAAAATGGCTGGAGGATTTACCAGAAGGAGTACGGGTACGGCTTGATCCCAATGAAAGCTTTTCACGAGATGATCTGCAGATGTGGACCGAGTCCCTTATGCACTATAACTCGGTGGAATTTATTGAGCAACCTACTGGTTTCAAGGATGATGAGTGGTTACTAAATTATGCACCGCAGTCTCCCATACCCATTGCGTTGGATGAATCTTTGCTCAGACTGGATCTTGAAACTCAAGTTGCTGGGCTTGAGGGAAATATGTTTTTTGTGGTTAAACCAATTCTTTTCCCTGATTGGATTAGTCTCTTCTCTGTTTTCAATGATTGTATGGATAGGGTTATTTTTTCCACTGCATTCGAAAGTCCCTTCGGATACGAGGCATTGTTGCGGCTTGCTTCACATTCCCCTTTGGTGCCAGGATTGGAAAGATCCTGCTTCCTCGAAAATAAGCATGAATTTAAGCAGCATCACCAAGCTAATTTATTATCTCCATCCGTATCTGTTGATGAGTTGGACAGATTGTGGAGAAAGTTAGATCAATGATGGGTGAGTATTCCAGTTTTATTTCCGATTGGAGTACACCTGGGAGTCCAAAAGGAGAGTATCTTATGGAGTACGCTACTTCTGCTTTTCAAATTTTGAAAAAAGGTAAATCAGTTACTTTAACCGCTAATGGTCCTCATGAAGATACTGAACCAGAACAAGACATGACCTTGAGCTTTTTTTCAGGTGGAACTGGAGGTGAACCAGAGAGAGTTACTCACTCTCCGTCTACCTTAGGTTTTGCGGTTGATGGATTAATCAAACAAATCGGGGGAGGGGCAGTAAATAGTTTGTGTTGCTTGCCGCTATGGCATGTGGGGGGGTGGATGCAATTGGAGCGGGCGTGGAGAACAGGGGGTAAAATTATTTTTTGTGATTACAGGGATATCGCATTCCTGAAGACCTCAATCGCAAGTGGATTTTGGATATCGCTGGTTCCTGCCCAGCTTGTGGAAATACTTAAAGATGAGAGAGCCGTAGATTTACTTAAGTGTGTAAAAGGAATTTTTGTTGGTGGTGCGACCATCAGTCCCCGTCTAACTGAAAAGGCGAGAGAATCGGAGTTGCCGGTATTTCCTTGTTACGGGTCTTCCGAAACTGCAGGCATGGTAACCCTACTTCATTCTCGGAACTTTTTGGACGGAATCGATGGAGTAGGCCAGTGTCTTAGCCATGCTGAAATTCGTGTAGATCCCAATACCCAAGTCGCAGAAATTCAAACTAGCAGCTTGTGTCTATCCCGGGGAAATCAAAAATATAAGCGGGGTGATTGGTTGAGGACTCCCGACTACTGTACCTTCTCAGAAAATGGAAATTATAAAATCCTTGGAAGATCTGATCGGGTTATTAACACCGGTGGAGAAAAAGTAAGTGCTTCTCAAATCGAACAAATTCTGTATTCCACAGGAATGGTAGAGCAATGTTTGGTAACTGGCATTCCCGATGAAAAATGGGGTGCGAGACTGGTGGTTTACATCTCGCCTGAAAACATTGACCTTGAGGAAGTTCAGGTACGAACCAATGGTCTTTTAAAGGGGTGCATGAAGCCAAAGGAATGGCATCTTTGTCAAAAGATACCGTTTTCAGATTTGGGAAAGCCGATTGGTCCGTATTAGAGCCAAACAGGTCTATAATTTATCGATAATTTTATCAGCTAAACCATATTCAATGGCTTCTTGAGCATTTAAGTAAAAATCACGGTCAGTATCCTGTTGGATTTTTTCCATAGGTTGCCCTGATGTGCGCGACAAAATGGTGTTCAATTCCTCCCTGAGACGTTCCATTTCCTGGGCCTGAATATTAATATCGACTGCAGCGGCAACCATACGTCCAGTAATGAGAGGTTGGTGAATGAGTACCCGTGAGTGAGGATATAAATACCGGAGTCCTTTGGATGCTCCGCAAAGAAGGATTGATCCCATGCTCGCAGCCATTCCAGTAACCACAACTTTTATGGGCGAGCTGATTAATTGCATGGTATCAAAGATGGCCATACCCGCGGTGATAGATCCACCAGGAGAATTGATGTAAAAAGTAATTTCTTTTCCTGGATCAGTGGCTTCCAGATGAAGGAGTTTTTCGGTGAGATCGCGAGCGGATTTATCGCTAACTTCACCCCAAAGAAAAACCTTACGGTCTTCAATGAATTTTGATTGTATTGCTTCGGCAACCGGGCCGGCTTTTTTGTCTTTGTCTTTATCTTCGCTCATGGAAAGAGTTAGGTAATATCTAATTAAAAGTTTTTGTCGAGCATCTCAATCCTGCGAATGTGTCTACCTCCTTGAAACTCAGATTTGAGCCAGGCATCAATGATTTGCAGGGTTAATTCTTCGCTAATTTGCCTTTGTCCAATTGATAACACATTTGAGTTGTTGTGCTCCTTGGCCAGGCGTGCGGTTTCAACACTCCAACACAGAGCACAGCGAACGCCTTTGATTTTATTCGCTGCCATAGCTTCACCGTTACCGCTACCACCAAATACTACCCCCAAGTCGCATATTCCATCTGCAACACTCTGGGCAGCTGGTTGCACATATTTTGGATAGTCAACGGATTCATTGGAGTGAGTTCCAAAATCCTCAACTTCATGTCCCAAGTTGAGAAGGTAAGTTTTCACAGCCTGCTTATATTCAAAACCGGCATGATCTGTACCTAGTGCAATTTTCATATCATAAATTAATCTCAATTTGTTGGTATTCAGATAAGACCAAGTTCCATCTTGCCTTCCTCCGAAATCATATCCTGAGTCCAGGGAGGATCCCAAACAATTTCTACTTCGGCATGATCGATTCCAGGAAGCTCTAGCACTTTACCTTTGCAGTCGTCTGCGATAACAGGTCCCATACCGCAACCAGGCGCAGTCAGGGTGAGATCAATATAAGCCACTCGCCCATAAGTTTCAGTCGTTTCGATCTCTACCCGGTAAATGAGTCCTAAATCCACCACATTAACCGGAATTTCAGGGTCAAAAACGGATTTTAGGCTTTCTCGAATATCTTCGATCTTAGCAGGTTTTGAATCCTTGGATTTAATAGCACTATTTGAGGTCTCGAGGTTTTCCCCAAGGGCATCTGCATCCATTGCGGCGATGCGGTACATTCCCTGCAGTGTCATTACGGTGAAATTACCTCCCAAGCGATGAGTGATGGTAACTTTTTCTCCGCGTCCAAGAGTAAACTCCTCGCCATGCGGGATAAGCGTGGCTACCACATCTCTGGTTAATTCAACTTCTTGGTGGCTCATAATAATTTACGAGTCGAATGATTGAGCAAGCAGTTCCAACGCTAGTTCATGGGTTTGCTCGTCAGAGATTGTGTCAATTGACTGGCTGAGAAATCCGAGTGCGATTAATTTTTCGGCCTCTGACTCAGCTATACCTCGACATTTCATGTAATATAATTCCTGTGGATCAATCTTACTGGTGGTTGCTCCGTGACTGCACTTAACTTCATTGGCCAAAATTTCCAACCCCGGAAGCGAATCTGCTTCTGCTTGTGAACTTAAGAGTAGGTTGCGGTTGGTCTGATAGGCATCCGTGTGCTGGGCGTTCTCCTCTACTTTGATAAGGCCAGAAAAAACTGATTTGGATTCATTCCTCAGGGCATTCTTGCAGAGTAAATTACTGGTGCAATGGGGAGCTTCATGGATCTGAATGGTTCTTTGATCAAAAATTTGCTCATTTTTACCAAGAAATGCAGAACCGTATTCAAAGTGAGCACCGGGCTCTTTTAAGATGCCACGGGATTCAATTCGCGATTGGCTGCATCCCAAATGGATACTGGTGGTATGTAAGTTTGCATTTTTGCCAATTACAAAATTCTCCAGGTTCATAAGAGTGGCGTCTTTGGAGCAGTTCTGGATAACAATGCGGTTGAGTTTAGCTCCTTCACCAAGCTTTACTTTCAATAAATTGGAAATGTAACCTCCTGGACTTTGGCTATTCGGGGTAAACTTTTCGATCAGTGTAATCTCAGAATATGCCCCGAGTTCAATGAGATTATGATGAAAAGCAATTTTGCCCAGTTCAGGTTCTGAATGCTCGATCACAATCGGAGATGAAGTGGTCACAGAATCATCGGCACGCAATACAAATCCTGTTTCAGCAAATGCCCCGGTTAAATGATAAAATTCGTCTGCCCCTAAGTCAGGACCTGAAATTTCTGGGAGGGCAGACAAGACATGGGGTTGATCCAAAATGAGCTTATCAAGAAGGTCCAGCAGTACTCCGTCAACAATTTCATTTTGACTTAACATTAGAGAGTTTTTCGAATCTGCAAGCCCGGCAATCTTGCTGATTCCGAAGCGGGCTCGCGGGGAAAATCTCCAGCGTTCATCCTTGAGGATATGATCGGGCAATTCCGAGAAACTATCCCAGCAGTCTTTGCGGAAATCGGCAAGCCAGCCTGGTTCCCACGATCTACTTTCGGCAAATTTCTGGAAACTTTGAGGTGATTCGAGGAAAGAAGAGTGCATAGAGAGATCGGGTGATAAGGTGTTCTGACTCATGATGTTTTACCCGACGGAGCCTTCCATCTCCAAATCAATCAATCGTTTCAATTCTACACTGTATTCCATGGGGAATTCTCTAATTAAGTCATTAACAAATCCATTCACGCAAAGACTCATCGCTTCTGCCTCACCAAGCCCCCGTTGTTGCATGTAAAAGATTTGTTCAGCACTGACTTTAGAAACGCTGGCTTCGTGCTGGACAGAATTGGCATCTCCCTGAACGGTTATGGCAGGGTAGGTGTCAGTCTGGCTGTTGCTGTTGATCAGTAGGGCGTCACATTCAGTATTGTTTTTACATCCTTTAAGATGTCCGGGCATTTGAACAAGTCCACGGTAAGAAGATCTACCTTCACCAATCGAAATAGATTTGGATATCACATTACTCGATGTTTCATCTGCTGCATGAACCATTTTAGCACCGGTGTCCTGGTGCTGTCCATCATTGGCCAGGGCAATGGAGACAACTTCTCCCCGAGCTTTTCTTCCGCGAAGTACAACGCCGGGATATTTCATCGTCAGCCTAGAACCAATATTACAGTCAATCCAGCGTACTTCGGCTTCCTCTTCCGCAAGAGCCCTTTTCGTGACAAGATTGAAAACATTGTTTGACCAGTTTTGTACGGTAACATATTGGATTTTTGCTCCCTTCAGGGCAACAAGTTCAACCACTGCACTGTGAAGAGTGGATGTCTCAAATTTTGGAGCGGTGCATCCTTCCATGTACATTATTTCTGAGCCTTCGTCCGCAATGATCAGAGTCCGCTCAAATTGACCAAAATTTTCTGCGTTAATTCGAAAATATGCCTGTAGAGGTTGAGCTAATTTCACTCCAGGAGGAATATAAATGAAGCTACCACCTGAAAAAACTGCACTGTTTAGAGCTGAAAATTTGTTGTCGGATGTGGGAATGACTTTACCGAACCATTTTTTGAAAATTTCCGGATGTTCCTTTAGTCCTTCGGTAGAACCAACAAAAATAACGCCTTCTTTTTCGAGATCCTCCTTCATTCTTGAATAGGCAGCTTCACTGTCAAACTGTGCTTCTACACCTGCTAGGAATTTTCTTTCCTGCTCAGGGATGCCCAGTCTCTCGAATGTATTTTTAATATCGTCCGGCACTTCATCCCAAGTGCGGCTGGGTCGTTGCCCCTTGGCTAGGTAGTAACGGATAACATCAAAATTTATATTCTTAAGATCATCAGTCGCCCAATGCGTAGGCATTGGTTTTTTTCCAAAAGTGGACAGTGCTTTGAGCCTAAAATCCAAAAGCCAAGGATCTTCTCCCTTAACATCGGAAATGTACTTAACCACATCCTCGGACAATCCTATACCTGCATCAAAAGAGTAGTCAGTTTCATAATGAAAATTGCCTTTCTCTCTATCAACTTCAATTTGTGATGGACTAATCATAGTATTTGCAGTGGGTAGGTTCCTTCAAGCGGCTGCCTCCTGTTTGATCCAATCGTAACCTCGTTCTTCGAGCTCAAGAGCGAGTTCTTTTCCCGCAGTTCGGATGATTTTACCTTCAGACATTACATGAACATAGTCAGGCACAATGTATTCTAAAAGTCTTTGGTAATGGGTGATGACAAGAATGCCACGATCGGGATTACGCATCCTATTTACCCCTTCCGAGACAACCCGGAGAGCATCTATGTCTAGGCCACTGTCTGTTTCATCCAGAATGCAGTACTTGGGGTCAAGCATCGACATTTGTAGGATTTCACAGCGTTTTTTTTCACCCCCAGAAAAACCATCATTGAGGGAACGGGAAGTGAATTTCCTATCCATGCCAAGATCATCCATCTTTTCATAAAGTTCTTTGTAGAAATCACCCGCCTTAACTTTCTCCCCTTCTGTAAGTCGGGCATTACGGGCAGCTCGGATGAAATTTGCAATACTCACGCCGGGTACTTCCATCGGATACTGAAAGGCGAGAAACAATCCAAGTCTTGAAATTTGATCTGGCTCCAGACCGAGAATTTCTTGATCGTCCAAGCTTACTGAACCACTGGTAACCTCATAATCTGGATGGCCGGAAAGGACTTTCGCTAATGTACTCTTCCCGCTTCCATTAGGGCCCATGATTGCATGAACTTCTCCATTGGGAATGGTAAGGCTAAGATTGCGGAGAATCTTTTTATCCTCGATGGAGGCGGAAAGGTTTTCAATTTTCAGAGTGTTCACTGTTTGTTAATAAGAAGACGAATTTAATTAGAGGGGTTAAAGGAACCTGTGAAGGTAAGTTCAAAATTATCGGAAGAGTAATGGTCCGGTAAGGATTGCTTAATGGAATCCACCAAAGACTCATCGATTTCCAAATCAAAGATTTTTCCACTTTCTGTGCATTTAAAGTGGGCATGGGGAGATAAATTTGGGCAATATCTAGCCGACGACCGGTCAAATACGACCTGCTTTACCAATGAGGATTGAGTAAGGGTTTCTAGGCAGTTATAAACCGTGGCAAATGATATGGAAGGGAGTTTTTTTCTCGCTCTGGTGAAAATCTCATCTGCGGTGGGGTGATCTCTTTTAACCAATATTGATTCATACACGGTTACTCTCTGCCTAGTAGGTCTGACACCACTATTTTTGAGGGTGTTTTTGAGATCTTCTATAGTTGGTTCAGCTTTCATTTAAGCTGTCACATCCTATACGAGTTTCTATTCCTCGCAAGAAAAATGGAATTATTCTAATTTTAAGAAAGGCAGGAGAATAGCTCAGTAGTCTGTGAATGTAAAAAGACCCCACATAAGGGTAGTCTTGGATCCTCTAAAATCCCTTCTGTGCAACACTTCTTCTGAGCTTAAATGCAAGGTTCCTGTTTCAGTAGGCTCAAAAGAGCCAGGTTCGTGGGTGATGGCTCCAGCTAAGTTGAATTTCTTGGAAAAATATTTTTTGGGTGTGAAAGAGCAGCCTGAGCACAACAAACAAACAAGAAGGGGGATAAGGACCACTTGAATCATATTTCTGCATTTACACACACTGGACATGGGTTCATTCAAGGAAGAAGTTCGTTGCTAGTCAACTTGAAGTTATTCGGAAAACCTTCAATTCAATGATGTTTTGACAGGATAAGGATTGTGCCAACCTTACAATAATTTATTCTTAATAGGCTATTATGACAAAAGAAAATACTTTGATGGAAGAGATCATATCTCTTTGCAAGCGGCGGGGTTTTGTTTTCCAGTCTTCAGAAATTTATGGAGGATTAAACGGTTTTTTTGATTACGGGCCACTTGGTGTAGAATTGCGAAAAAATATCAAGGATGTCTGGTGGGAAGATATGGTGAGAAGGCGGGATGATATGGTAGGTCTGGATTCCAGTATCATTATGAATTCTAAAATTTGGCAGGCTTCGGGACATGTCGATGGATTTACGGATCCAATGGTTGATTGCAAGGAATCAAAAATGAGGTACCGGGCTGATCAGCTTTACGCGGCAGAGGTATCAGTGGATGGAGATTCAGTGGGATGGATTTCTATGCTGGAATCAGAAACCATGAGTACAGATGCCGAAAAAATGGCGGAATCTCTCAAAAGAAAAGCATCCAAGCAAGGTGCCTTAGACGCAATCCATCTTCGCCCATACGATGAATTAACAGCCGAAGAACAATTATGTGTTCCTTCCCCTGCTACGGGAAAGCCAGGATCTCTTACTCCTCCCCGTGAATTTAATATGATGTTTGAAACCCATGTGGGGGCATTACGGGATGGATCATCAAAGTGCTATTTACGTCCGGAAACAGCTCAGGGGATATTTGCCAATTTTAAAAACATTGTGGACACAGGTCGTGTGAAAGTTCCTTTCGGAATTGCCCAGATTGGAAAAGCATTCCGCAATGAAATTACCCCCAGAAATTTTATCTTCCGATCCCGTGAGTTTGAGCAGATGGAAATCGAGTATTTTATACCACCCGGAGATGAGCACTGGCCTCGCTATCACCGCCAATGGATCGATACCAGAAAGCAATGGTTTGAATCCATCGGTTTAACTTCTGAAATGCTTGGCGAAGAGGAACATCCCCAAAATAAGTTAGCTCACTATGCCCGTGCCTGTACAGATATCACTTTCAAGTTTCCCTTCGGCGAGCATGAGCTTGAGGGAATCGCCGCCCGTGGTAATTTTGATCTAACCCAACATCAGGATCACTCAGGCAAAAGCCTGGAATATTTTGATGAAGGTCTTAAGGAGCGCTATCTTCCCCATGTAATTGAGCCCAGTTTGGGAGTAGACCGTACTTTTCTCGCTGTGCTTTGTGCCGCTTATCAGATTGATGAAGTGGATGGTGAAAAACGCACAGTGATGAAATTCCATCCCCGGGTTGCTCCGATCAAAGCTTCTGTTTTGCCCTTGGTAAAAAATAAACCAGCTTTGGTTGAAAAAGCCGACTCGCTTTACAAGCAATTACAAAGAAGGTGGAATGTGACCTATGATCAATCGGGTGCTATCGGCCGACGTTATCGCCGGGCGGATGAAGCCGGGGTGCCTTTTGCCCTTACCGTAGACTTTGACACGATCGAAGGAGACGGCACCATTACCCTGAGGGATCGTGATTCAACAGATCAGCAAAGAATGTCAGTTCAAGAAGCCATGCAATTTTTGGAGGAGAAAATTAATCCCTAGCATGCATTCTCATTGATCTTAGCCACAAGTTGTTTTCCAATCTTCCAAAACCAACTGGAGCGAGCTTCTTCCGTTCCAATAATTTCTACGAAGCTTAAAAGCTAAATCTATGCTTTGACCATGAGGTGGGATATTTTTTCCCATCCTCCAGGCGATGCCACGGATAAAATCAAACCCATTGTGGAAGGAAAACTGAAAATGCTTACCTTTGCTAATTTTCCGAGGGGGGGTCTCAAGCATAATCCCTTTCACTGCGATAACCGGCTCAGGGTTGTCTTGCCCAAAGGGGCCAAGCGAATTGATATCTGCAAGAAGCTTGTAATTTAATTCCTGTGGCTCAACCACTGCATCAATCAAAAGAGTTGGTCTCTCTGTAGTTGGGCTGAACAAGCGGTTGGTACATTCAGTGAATTTCTTAGTAAAGGCTTCCAGTTCGCTCTCCTTTAGTCCAAGGCCAACCGCGATTGGGTGACCGCCCCAGTGAGTCAGGTAATCCTGGCAGTGGGATAAAATTTCAACCAAGTTCAATCCGGGTATTCCACGCCCAGAGCCCGTATATTCATCTTCTGATTTGGCCAAAACGAGGCATGGTTTATTAAGCGAATTGGCTAGTTTTCCAGCCACAATTCCAACCACTCCGGGGTGCCAGCCATCCCCACTCCCAGTCACCACAACTGCGGGCTGGTCAGCAAAATATTTTTCTGCCTGTGCTAAAGCATCCGCTGTAAGTTCTGCTTCAATTCCTTTTCGTTGTTCGTTAAGTTCGGTGAGTCTGGTCGCAAGTTTTTTGCAATCCTTCTCATCGCTTTCTAGAAGAAGCGCAACAGCGGTTTCTGGTTCATTTAACCTTCCACATGCATTGATTCTTGGAGCCAGTTTGTAAGTAATATCTTCCGTTTCTGGCTCCATGGACTCATTCATTCCACATTCTTTAAGAAGGGCTCTTAATCCAGGTGATGCATCATGGAATAACCGTTTAATTCCGAAGTGTGAAAAGATTCTGCTTTCACCTTGAAGAGGCACTAAATCTGCCAGGGTCCCGATAGCACAAAGAGGGAGAAAGTCTCTTGGCGTAAGTTGATCAGCATCAGGTAAGTCTAGTTCCCGAGCTTTTTTGTAAAGTGCATGAATAAGTTTGAAACAGAGTCCGGTCGTGCAAAGATTCCTCCATGGTTGGCCATGGTCTTCCTGGAGATGTGGATTTACAAGGATAGCTAGGGGTGGATTGCCCGATTTTAGTTGATGATGATCAACCACTAGTAAATCAATTCCCTGTTCACTGAGATATCTAGCCTCCTCAACCGAGTTGGTTCCGCAATCTAAGGCAATTACCAAGCTATAGTCCATTCCTTGTAGTCCCCGTTGAAGAACTTTCTTAGTGAGTCCATACCCTTCGGTTATTCTTTGGGGAATGATAGTGTCTGCATGAATATCCAGAGATTTAAGGCCTTGCTTTGTCATAACCGTGGAGGAAATCCCATCCACATCGTAATCGCCAACAATTAAAACCTGATGTTTTTTTTCTCTGGCTACGAATATCCGATTCACAGCAGCCTCCATATTCTGAATCAGAAAAGGGTCCTGGAGATGCTTTAATTTTGGGGTAAGGAATTGATCGGCAATCACCGGATCCTGAACCCCTCTTTTTATCATCAGTGAGGCTACTATTTTGGATAGACCAAGTTGGTCTTTGAGAATGTCCGCGGACGAATGATCCTCATCCTGCTCGATCCAATTCTTCACAATCGAGCCGCTAAATAAAAAAGTAAAAAAATACCTATTTTGAGGTCTGCCAATCGTACTTGGGCAAAAACTCTCCTTCTTCTACATGCTTCCTGTCTCCGCGATGCCAGAAATAGAAAATGGGGCTGGCAATAAAGATGGAGGAGAAAGTACCCGTAAGGATTCCGATCACAAAAACAAAGGCGAAATCATTGATGATTCCGGCACCAAAAATCCAGAGGGATGTAGCCGCTAGTAAGGTGGTGAAACTTGTAAGAACGGATCTCGAAAGAACACGATTGATAGCAATAGTTACAATCTTCCGCAGATTGGTAACCGGGTTGAGTTCCAATTCTTCCCGAATCCGATCAAAAACCACAATGGTATCATTGATGGAATATCCAACAATCATTAGAATAGAAGCAAGCATCGGGGCGGTAAATTGACCTGAACAAATCATTCCATCAGATAAATGACCAATCAGGACAAAGAGACCAACCGTCATGAGTATGTCATGAATAGTGGCTACAACTGCTCCAACTGCGTATCCCATTTCGAAACGAAGAGCCACATAAAGTAAAATGCCGAGCAGAGCAACGGATACGGAGAGGATGGCATCACTCTTAATTTGTTCGCTGACTGAGCCTCCAATATTACTGAGGCCTTCTTCTATGAAAGAAGATTCGGGGAATTGTTTTTGCAAATGAGACAGAGCTTCTCTGGATTTGCCTGTTTCTGTTTGAAGAACCAACCGACTCGCTCCTTCGCCTGAACCAACTTCAGAGCGGTATACATGCTGAATTTCTCCTAGATTGGTGTTCGACTGAAAGGATTCTTCCAGATCTCCGGCATCAATCGCACTCGTAAAACCAGCGACTAATTCTTCTCCCCCGCGGAAATCGATCCCAAGAATCGAATCCTTTTTAGAATAAACCGAGAAGATTCCAATTCCCACTACGATCCAGGACGCGAGAAATGCAATCTTGCGGTACTTAAGAAAATCAATGCTTTCCTTGGGGTCTGCTTTTTGAATGTTCTGCAAACTAATCAAGTTTTGTACTCCTGATCTAAGAAGGAAGGTAAGGAAAAAGCGGCTCACAAACAGGGCACAGAACACGGAGGAAGCGATACCTATGGCCAAGGTAATACCAAAACCCTTAACGGGTCCGGTACCTAACCAGATAAGAATGCTCGCAGTGATCAAAGTGGTTATGTTTGCGTCAATGATAGTGGAAAAGGCTTTGGCATATCCACCCTCCAAGGAATGCTCTGGGGATTTGCCAGCTTTCAATTCCTCGCGAATTCTTTCAAAAATCAGAATATTCGCATCCACCGCCATGCCGATTGTCAGAACAAGAGCTGCCATACCAGGAAGGGTAAAAGTTGCTTGAAAGATGCCCGCGAGAATAGCAATAACAAGCAAAACATTAAGAGCAACCGATACAACCGCTACAATTCCTCCTGCCTTATACCAGACAATCATGAACGCGATTACTAAAATGGATCCCAGCAGACATGCATTGACACTACTTGATAGGGCACCAGCCGCCAGAGTAGGGGATACTTCATATTGTTCCCCAATGGTGAGCGAAACTTTAAGTGGGTTATTGAGAATATCCGAAAGCATCTTGGCTTCGCGGAAACTGAAGTTCCCTGTAATTACTGCGCTGCCTCCCCCTATTCGTTCCTTGACTGTGGGAGCACTTTCCAACTTGCCGTCAAGTACAATGGCTAGGCGACCAGGCATGCCTGTTGCCAAATCGCTCATTTGGGCAATTTGACCAGTTAGATCACCAAATAATTTTCCTCCTTCAGTAGTGAAATCAAGGCCCACTTCCCATCCCCCCATTTGATCCTGCCTGGGGTAAGCCTCCGAGATAATTTCCCCATCCGCAGACCAAAGGCGTCTTACCCAAATAGGTCTTTCATTGGGCTGGGCATCACTTCGTAAAAGAGCAACATAAGGAATTCCTTCATCGTCGGTCCATTCCTCTCCTTCCAAGACGGGAACAGGTGCTTCCGCATTGGTATTTACAATGCGGAATTCCAGCTTGGCTGGTTTCTGTAATTCGCTGATGATTCCTGGATCCTGCTTGGTGGTAAGGTCAGGAATTTGTACTTCAATGGCACGGACTCCTTTCTTTCGAACGAGGGTTTCGGCTACCCCAAACGCATTGAGCCGTTCGCTCATAATTTCTACGACTTTGTCCATCGCAGATGCACCCGATGCCTGATCAAGGTCAGCGGTCACATTGATATCGGTGGCTTCCATGGTGAAGGCGATACCACCGCGCAAATCCAAACCACGCTTGATTGCGGCTTGAGATTTTTTCAGCAGGGTACGGAGGACAAGATCATTTCTCTTGTTTCTGTCTTTGACATGAGTTGCCCGGATACCAGGTTTAACCAGAAAAGGAACAAGTCGGGAACCCACTGTGCCAAGAAATCCCTGGGGTGGGCGGAAATAAGCCGCATAATCAAGGCGGTTTCTGAGACCGTAGTCCCGAAGAGCAGAGTAATTAATTGGCTGGTCTTCAGGAATTTGTAATCTCAAATTATCAATAACCTCAGAAAACTGCTCATGCCCGGAATGAAATGATGCATTTGCATCTGAGGTAACCTGGGAAAGAGCGTATTCTCCGAGTTCCTGATCCTCAAGAGGAAGAATTAACGACACACTAATCGCAGTGATAAATGCGATAAAAATGAGTTTCCAGGTATTCGAACGATTCATAAATTAATACAAGAGAAAATCCTTTCGGGCAGAAAGGAAAAGGGGATAGTGAATTTAATCGATTTTTGCAGAGATCGCGTCTTTGGAAACCTCGACTTTTATGTTTTCTGCGATACGCACAACAAAACGATCATCTTTCACTCCAGTCACAGTTCCAAAAATCCCACCCACGGTTTTGACATTGGCACCCTTTTCCAAAGCCTTGATCATTTTGTCGTGCTCTTTTTGTTTCTTTCTTTGCGGGGCAATCAATAAGAACCAAAAGGCTACAAAAATTAAAATCATGGGCAAAAAGCTCATGAGTCCCCCTCCAGGTGCGGATGGATCTCCAGAAGGTGCCATCGCCAGAGCATGAATAAATGAAAATGAATCTACGGTTGGAAGTGTCATGACAAAGGGACAAACAAACAGAATTTAGAAGAAATTGGCAAGCTTGGAAGGGACGAGCTTACCACTCGTATCGATGTACTTAAGAAACTACTTACTGAGGAGACTTTGCTTTGATTAACTCTTCAGGCCAACTGCGCAAATGTAGATCTCTCTGAGGGAAGGGGATAGATATGCCTGCGTCCTGAAATCGGTCCCAAATACCAAGGAATACCTCACTTCTTGCATTTCCCACGCCGTTGGATGGGTCGTTGATCCAAAACCTGAGCTCCAAATCGACGGAATTGTCCCCAAATCCCGTAAGCAAACAACGGGGTTCAGGATCGTTAAGGACCCGGCCGGAGGACTTGGCTGCTTCAACACAAATCTGCATGGCCAAACGGGGGTTTGAATCATAGGAGATTCCAACCGGCACGCGAACACGGATATTTTTGTCGCTGAAGGACCAGTTAATCACCCGGTTGGTGATTAAATCCTCATTGGGAATTAGATGCTCTTTCCCATCGCGGGTAATGATGGATGCATAGCGTGCCCTTAAAGAATTTATCCAGCCATAAGTGTTATCAATTTCAATGACATCTCCCGGCTTTATCGAACGATCAAGAAGCAGAATTAAACCGCTGACTAAATTGGAAACCACTTTTTGGAGACCAAAACCAATACCCACGCCAATTGCACCACCTAATAATGCAAAAGAAGAGAGATCGAGACCCACCGTGGACATTGCCACCAGAAAGCTAAGAAAAATTAGCAAGACCCGAACGACCTTCGCCAAAAGAACCTGAAGCGAGGGAGGTAGATTGGGGAGTTGTCTGATTCTTTTCTCTCCGGCACTTCCCAGCAGTGAGCTAACCCAGAGAAGAAAGAGTAGAATAAATACGCCGTTTACCAAATCGAGGATAGAAAGAGTACTTTTCCCTATGGCAAAGGATGCAGATTCAAGGAAATCAAAGGTGGGTTCGAGTAGGCCAAAGCTTTGCAAGGCAGCCATGCCAAAGACAATGAGGGCAGCCCATCTGAGCCATAAACGGTTATGGGTGAGTCCGGAAATTAATCTGTAAACCAACCATGCACATGTAGCATGCACCAATGGATTCAGTAAGTGTGCTACCCCAAATGAAGTTCGCTCAAATAGGCCACGCCCCAGCAAAATTAGGATAAGTAAAAAGAGGGGATGGAGTAGCTTTTCTACAACGGTAGCTATACGCTCAACCCATGGGGGACGAGTAGGATCCTGAGTCAATTTAACAATTTGAGGCTTGGCTTTCTTGAAAAAAATCCAAGATAAGAAAATGGATAGGGCGATAATGGCACTTTGAACCTGTGCAGTTGGAGATAAGCAGAATGCCAAACCGGTGTCCCAGACCTCGTTAAAAGTAGATCCAATTTTTGCCATTGAGGCTCAATTTTGCTCAGGGTGAAATAGGATGGCAATCTGGAAATGAATGGGGCTAGAAAAGGTTCGGCTTAGAAGGTCGTAACCAAGATAACCTGAATACACCCGATCAGGAAGCCAAGCACAGCACCAATCTTCTCAATAAAGCGGAATTCCTGTTCCATGAAGCCAAGAAGAAGCTCTTCTATTTTATTGGACGAAAAAGACCGGACCTTCTCTTCCACCAAGCTTTTTACATCCACGGAATCCTCCATCTTGGCAGCCAGTCCCTGGGCAGAGGCCCTTAGGAAATCTTCCAGTTCGCTTTGAAAAAGCTTGGTTACTTTTTCGATCATCTCATCACTTAGAAACATCGAAAGCATAGGAAACGCGGCCACCAATTTTTCTCTTATGGTTTTTTCGATTCTTTTTCCAACTTCTTCCAGGGCTTCAGGGCGGGTGGATAGTTCCTCAATTTTTTGGGCCACATCTTTAATGGAGAATAACTCATTGGCCACGAGTTCACCCAGCTTTTCAGCAATCTGCTTTTGTCTTTTCGGGAAAACTCCCAGAAAAGTTATACCCAGAATCTTTTTTGGATCCTGAGGATGGAATAACATCTTGATGGCTATAAAATTAGTAGCCCAACCAATGAGAGCAGCGATTACTGGGAGGAGAAAAATGAAGGATGATAATTCGTTCATTTGATGAAATTCAGGTAATAATTTTTATAAATGATCTGTTTTGAGTTGCTTAAAACTGACGAATAATACTTCAGCAAGAAGTGATCAAAATTGTTTTTACGAAATCTCTACTTTCCTTTGCTCTCTTTTTG
>Ga0255769_10000239_pt1 | contig 65386 bp, 40 predicted proteins | sample 041ome_9_FD_179637 | JGI IMG/M metagenome (GOLD analysis project Ga0255769, IMG submission 179637) | Coastal salt marsh microbial communities from the Groves Creek Marsh, Skidaway Island, Georgia - 041413US metaG (version 2) | ecosystem: Environmental > Aquatic > Marine > Intertidal zone > Salt...
CTCTTTTTTGATTTCCAGTTCTTGTTGTTGTTGTTGTTGCTGCGTTTTCGCCGAGTCCTCTCGCTTGAACGATTTTTCTTTTTTGATCTGTTTTTTCGAGGAAGGAAAAAAAGTGTTCAGAATAAAATCCAGAGAGGGAAGGAAAAAGTAGAGTAAAAACACGCGCGCGCGCCCGCACAGCTACTCTAGAAAGACATCGAAAACAAACCGAGAGTTACATTCTTACCTTGGCTGGTTTCACCGCGTGTCGTCCGTATTTATACGCCTGTTATATTTGAAAGATTCAAGAAGAAGAAGACGTGTTTTTGTCACCCTTTCTGTACTTACACACTTTCCCACAAAAATGAGCCCACAACAAAAAAAGGACCCCAAAAAAGAGAAGAGAATTCCAATCGAAAGAACAGAAAAAACTCCCCCCCCCCAAGCAGCTACTATCTTGTGTGTGGCTCTGCCTTTTGTCGTCCCCGGGGGGGGGCAGGGAAGAGAGAAGAAAAAACGAAGAGAGATGATACTCACGTCCGGTAAGAAACAGTTGAACCCATCCAACAAATCCTCGTGGCCTTTGAGCAACTTTTTCACGCGTTTGACCACGTCCGCGGTGTCGTATCTGATGCGTTTAGAGATTGGAAAATATGGTGGTTAGCTTTTTTCCTTTTTTGGGAAAGAGAGAGAGAGAGAGAAAAGAGGTCTATCTCAACGAAAAACGTTTCACACCAGGGGAAAAGAGAGTAAGAGAGAACGAACGCACCTGCCGCTCTTAAAGTCTCGCATGACGTCCAAAAAAGCCTCGTACACGTGACCTTGGTCGCCACCGAAGCGCAGTTTCACCGTTCGCACGTACACGAGCGCATCGTTGGCGGTTTGCGCGTGCGTGTGCGCGTGCTGTTCGGCGTTCATCGATGTGTTTTTCGTTGAATTTTGAACCACCAAAACACGACTCCCCTTATTAGTAAAAGACGACTCGGGAGCAGCGCCGAATCGGACTCGCTCTTTTTAAAAAACTTTTCTCTGCCGTTCGAGCGGTGATGTCTGGCTAAAAAAGCACTCGATCGCGAGAGTGACGATACTTTTCGCGATGCGAATCGTTTCCGGCCTTAATTCGGTCCCCCTTTTCTTTTCTTTTGAGCGCTGGCGCGTTTATCGAGAGCAGCTGTTTTTATTGGTTTTGTTGTGGGGCGTATCAACCGGGAAAGTGAATTGGAGAAAAAAATAACCCAAGTGACTTTTTTTCAACGCCGAGGGGGCGAGTGGGTCTTTTCCTTTCGGTGTGGATGGATTGCTCTCGAACGGCGATACTGGGTTTTCTGCTGCAAAAATTTCCGCACGAGAGCGTCCAAAAAAGTGTCACTGAGTGAGCGGTACACGCACCAAAAGGAGGCACAAACGAAACACCCACGCCGCAACTCTCTCTTCCCCCGGGGCGAGCACACAGCGAGTGTGCGTGTGCGCGCGCGCTCTCAACGAGAACAGCGCACAGAGCTTTAATAAAAAAGGAATGGCACCACCGAAGAGAAGCGCGAACGAGCGCGTCAAGGACGGCGAGCGCCCGGGGTCGCCGCAGCCGCTCGTCTCCCCAGCCTCGCTCTCGAGCAAGAAACACAAACGAAACGTCTCGTTCTCGACGAAGATGGAGAGCGTGGTTCCACAACAACCGGAAAACCTCTCGCCGGAATCGATGATGATGCTCACGAACGACGACGACGACGACGACGACGAGAACGACGTGGATGATTTATCTAGGAACCAAACGTTTGATGCGGTTGTGAAAGTATACGCGGTGCACACGGAGCCAAACTATTCGTTGCCGTGGCAAAGAAAAAGGCAGATGCCTTCAACTTCGACGGGTTTCGTCGTCGAAGGGAGACGGATTTTGACGAACGCGCATTCGGTCGAGCATTCGACGCAAGTTAAGTTGAAAAAGAGAGGGTCAGATAAAAAGTACATCGCGAGAGTTTTGGCGATCGGAACGGAGTGTGATTTGGCGTTGTTATCGGTGGAAGACGAAAAGTTTTTCGAAAACATCACGCCGTTGAAGTTGGGGGCGTTACCCAAGTTGCAAGATAGCGTCACCGTGGTCGGGTATCCCATCGGTGGTGTCGCAATATCTGTGACATCAGGGGTTGTATCGAGAGTAGAAGTGACGCAGTACGCGCACGGCGCGACGGAATTGTTGAGTTTACAGATTGACGCGGCGATTAATAGCGGCAATAGCGGCGGTCCGGCGTTCAACTCGAAAGGGATGGTGTGCGGCGTTGCGTTTCAGAGTTTAAAACACGACGATGCGGAAAATATCGGATACGTCATCCCAACTCCAGTCATCACGCATTTCGTTCGAGATTACGAGTTGAATAAAAGATACACCGGTTTTCCGGCGCTCGGATGCGACTTTCAAAAATTGGAGAATGCAGATTTGAAGAGATCGAAGAAAGTTCCGGAAGGCGAAAGCGGAGTCTTGTTGAGAAAGTTGGAACCAATATCAAATTCTGCGAAAGCTGGCTTAAAAACTGGCGACGTGTTGCAAAAGTTTGACGGCGTCGCCGTGGCGAGCGATGGTACGGTGCCTTTTCGAGCCGGCGAACGCATCTCGTTTTCGCACTTGGTGTCCAAAAAATTCGTCGGCGAAAACGCGGAAATCGAAATCTTACGAGACGGTGAACCGATGAAATTCTCCGTACCGATGGAAAATAAGAAACGCTTAGTCCCAGTGCACATGGAAGGTAAAACTCCGGAATATTTCATCATCGCTGGTCTCGTATTCACGACTGTTTCGTGTCCGTATTTGAAATCAGAGTTTGGGAAGGATTGGGAATACGACGCTCCCGTCCAACTCTTATCGCGCATGTACTTGAAAGATATGACCGAACCCGACCAAGAATTAGTAATCTGCTCGCAAGTCTTAGCGCACGAGATCAACATCGGATACGAAGACTTTTCCAACCTCGCGGTGGAAAAGTTCAACGGCAAGCCGATCAAAAATCTCAAACAGCTGGTCGAGCTCGTCGAATCCAGCGCCGAGGAGTATTTGACCTTCGAGTTAGACATGAAAACGCTCATCGTTTTAGACAACGAAAAAGCGAAACAATCGACGAGAGAGATTTTAGACGTTCACGCGATTCCGAGCAACAAGAGCAAGAATTTATCGTAGAGAGTATTTATGTACGTAGCGTGTGTGTGTGTGTGTGTGTAGTCGCGCCCGATTTAGAGACCCAGTAGAACCAATCGAGTAAATAATAATAAATAAATAACACGTTAGTTATCGCGATATGTAACCACTGCTGCTTTTAAAAAAATTGTCCATCGAGCATTTCTGCACTCCGCACGTTTGAGAGATCTTTCAAAACTTCTTCTCGGCCACGAATATCAATCGATTCAATCAGAGAAGACGACAAAGAAGTAGAAGCTCTTTCTTTCGTCGTAAGATATAAAAGCTTCTCTCGACGTACGAAAAAAATGTCCGCGAAAAACCCAACCCCGCGAGACGACGCGAAAGAAAAAGACATCCCGTCCATCCTACCTTTAGCGCCCGGCGGCGTGTACGCCGTCAAGTGGGAAACGCGAATGAAACGCGCGGAAAAGTTGGCGATTACGCCACTGCCAGACTATCGAAAACCATTCGGGGAGGAAAACGCGGAAAATCCAATAGTGTTTTTTGATATCGTCGCCGGCGGGTATTACTTGGGTCAGGTGGAAATTGAAGTCAAACGAGACCGGTGTCCGATAACCGCGGAGAACTTCATGAAGTTGGTCGAGTATAAGTGTTACGCCGGGACGAAGTTTAAAGTGTATCCTGGGAATTGGTTAGTCGGTGGGGACATCTCGGATTTGGACGAAGTCATCTGGGACGCGAACGATCCGGAGTATTTCAACTATCCGGAGCTGTTGCCGGAAGTCAAAGAAGGAGGGCAATCGATATACGAAGAGACACTGTTTAAGGATGAGAATTTTGATCTCAAGCACGACGCACCGGGCGTGTTGACCATGTATAACGAGGACGAGCCGGACGCGAACGGAAGCCGGTTTATGATTACGTTTGACGCGAAGAATGAAGAATTAGACGGGAAGCACGTGGCGTTTGGACAAGTCGTGAGTGGATTTGATTTGCTATATTCGCTGCAAAAGTTAGGGGATGCGAGACAAGAGGGTGATACGTTTCAGAGGGTGACGATTGAGAGGTGCGGGATTAAGAGTGCCGGGAGCAACGCCGTGGCGGCGATGGAGCAACAACAAGAACAACAAGGGACAACAACGGTAGCGAGAGCGGTGAGTAGAAGAAAAGTGAACGGTAGAAAACACACTTTACGACGGACTCGTTACGTTCCGCCATTTACTCGCGCGTGTTCGCTCGTTTCGTCGTCTTCCACGATGCGAATCTTTTAAGGCGACGAATAAAAAAACACGTGTAAAAATTTTAGCAACGCGCTTTAGCAAAATCTATATAATCAAAACGAAGAATTACATGATCTTAATCTAAAAAAAACGGCACGTGCTTCGGTATTATTACATATATATGTGAATCGACAGACGCATTCTATCGTTTCAAAACTTCTCTGACTTCCTCCACCAAGGCCCAAGCTTGAGCGAGCCTGGCGTTCACCGCCTCCGGGAAATCTTTCGGGCAACCTTCGATGATTTGCATCGCCGCCTCCGCCAACGCTCTCGCCTCTCCAACGTGCAGGCAATACATCCCTTCCTTCCTCTTCCTGTACAAACAATCCATTAAAATTTCAAACTCCTTATTTCTCCTCGGCATGGACGAGAAAATCGAGTTCCAATGACTCTTCAACTCCCTCGCGCTTTGCTCTAAACTCCAAGGCGGCGGCGTCGACGTCATATCCGCCCACATCTCGTCGCCAAACTCCGCTCGCAAACCACCCTCTAACACCAACGGTAATGTCTCCGTAAGCGTCTCGATCACTCTCGTCACGCACTCGGTCACGTTCTCCACCGACAAACTCGTCGGTTGGTTCGCGTACGACGCGTATCTCTGCTCTCTCGATTCTCTCCCGCCCGCGTCGCCAACGCCTGCAACTCCTCCACCAAACTTCGTGCTCGGATTCTCCGCTAACCCATACTTTGGCGCGATCACGCTTTGCACCATGTGCGAAGGTACTCCGTGTAAGTGCGCGTCTTGCACCAGCATCTGCCCGATGTTCCTCACTTTCCCGCCTCTCCCTTTGCAGACTTTTAAGTCTGATTTGAAATACCCGGCGGAGAACCACGATTGCATGGACGCGTAATCGAACGGGCCTTTCTCTTTACCGGATTGGTCGCGGTAATAGTATCCTTCCTCGTCTCCTCGCGCTCCTCCCGCGGCCGTCGACATCTTTCTTTTTATCGTTGTTCGAGAGAAAAAAGAACGTTCTCTCTCTCTCTTTTTGGTGTATCGAGAGCTTTAAACCGCGCGCGCGAATTGGAAAAAAATGACGATTCCAAATTCTGCACATTCGCTTCGACGATACGCGCGCTAACACGCGATATGACGCGCACCCGCTGCGCTGAAAAATGAACCCTCTTGTTCGGCTCTGAAGAAGAGAGAGCAAAGTCGAGAAGAAGTTTAAGAAGAATGGACGATAAAACCTCTTCCTCCTCCTCTTTCACGGACACCGAGCGCGACTTCATGCGTCTCGCGTTGCGACTCGCACAAACGGCGCACGAGAGGTGGGAAGTCCCGGTCGGGTGCGTCTTCGTGGACGGAGAGACGAACGAGGTCATCTCGTGCGGACAGAACGAGACGAACGAGACGAGGAACGGGACGAGACACGCGGAGTTTGTCGCGCTGGAAAACGCGCTGAAGAAGAAGAAGAAGAAGATGGATGAAGAAGAGAAGACGAAGGTGTTGTTCTTCCCGGCGAAGCGGCTGGACGTGTACGTGACGTGCGAACCGTGCGTGATGTGCGCGGCGATGCTCGGACAACTCCCGTGCGAACGCGTGAAAGTAACGTTCGGGTGCGCGAACGATAAATTTGGCGGCGGTGGGACGTGTTTGAGCGTCCACGAGATGGAAGGCATGCCTTCGTGTTTGGGTTCGTCTTCCCCGTCTTTCTCGAAAGCGTACGAGTGCGTCGGCGGCTTGTATCGCGACGAAGCGGTGGAGTTGTTTCAGAGATTTTACGTCCGGGGAAACCCGAAGGCGCCCGTGCCGCACAGAGAAGTGAAAGAGTATCCTCAGAAGAGTTAAAACTTGTTTAATGCGAAACTCGTTTCTCGTTTCGTTCCGCGCGTCCGCGGCGCGACGCGTCTCTCCTTTTCTTTAAAATGTCTTTTCAACTCCTTTTGTCCAATTTCCTCATTTAACTTTCCGCGCTTATTATTGTTGGAGTCTCAAACCAACGCATGACGATCCGACGCGAAGAAGAAAAAGAACGAGAGAAATAGTCGTCGCGTTTCCAGAACTGATCTGCACGTATTCACGCGACGACGACGACGACGACGAGGAGATAATCGCTCGTCATGGGGAATCAAAAGAGGAAGAAGAAGAAGAATTCGGCTGCCGCCGGCGCAGCAGCAGCAATCGACGACGAAAGGGAAGAGGGACAACGTCTCCGTTTCCCTCCTCGCGCGGCTCGAGCGATTATTACTTTTGAAGCGTCATCCTCCTCGCTGGGACGACTTTGCGCGTGTTTTGGTGATGAGACGACGACGACGACGACGACGGTCGCTTTTTCTTCTTTTGCTTCTTCTTCTGCGAGTGAGCATCCGATTGCGGACGCGAGCGCGATGGACGCGGAGCATAAAGACTCGGACGTTTTTCTTTCGCAGCAGTTCATGCGGAAGAATGGAATTTCAAATTTTGAGCGCGTGTTGGTTTCTGTCATGGCGACGACGACGACGACGACGACGACGACGACGACGGCGAGTGTTGATGATGATGATGATGGGAGAGGCGAAGCGGCGGTGTCGTTTTGTATGCCGGAGGACGCGGAGTTGGCGGGAGCGGCGGCGAGCGGCGGCGAACGGAAAGCGACGCTCGGTACGCCGATCGCTAAGGATATAGATGAAGGCGCGATGCGGAAGACGAATGCTCAGAGACGACCGGCGGTGAAGCGACCGTCTGTTTTTGCTGAAGACGAAGATATCGTTCGGGAGCGGTTTCCTCGAGGAGGCGAGTGGAAAGCGTTGGACGCGAGACACGTGGCAGGGGCGATGCTTGATTTGGACGTCGCCGCACCTGGTGTTGCGAGAGATAGAGATGATGGACGATTTGGCGTTCCTGGTAAAGTTGCGGTGCATTCAGCTTTGGAAAAATCGCAAGTTTCGTTATCTAGGAGAATGTGGCTTTCGCTCGGGTGTCCTCCGGCAGACGCACTCGTGTGCGTGCGAAGTGCGTCGGGCGGGAGTTTGAGGAAAGTTAAGAAGGTGACGTTGAAGTTATACGCGATGGAGGCAGCTTTTGCCATTCGCGCGGAAGGTGCGTGGTTGCGAGATTCACTCGCGAGGAATAGACGCAGCAGTAGAAACGATTCATCATCCTTGGAGATGTTAGCTTTGCGCGCGCTGCGCGGTCGCGAATGTCGTGTCGGGCAGATGGTGCGAATACCCCTTCTAGGCGTTTCGGCGTTGTTTGAAGTGATTGCGATGACAGCGACGGATGACGAGACTACAGAGATATTTATTAGTGATGATGAAATCGGTGAGATCGACGAGGAAACCGCAACGTGTGAACTGCTCGGCCGAGATGCGAATGAAAGTGTTACTGGTACAAACAGGCAAGATGATGAGGAAGGAGAGGAGGAAGAAGATGAAGAAGATCACATCGGCAGTGCAGTTCGCCGCGCTCGCAACGCTGGTGCTGCACTTAAATCCGAGTTGTCGTCTTTTAGCAATGGTAAAAGAAACGTCCTCGCCGGGTGTGAATCTCATATCGTGGCGTTAAAAGATATTGTCACCCTCCCGCTGATCAACGCTAACCTTTTCAAGAAGTGTGGCGTAGTGCCGCCTCGAGGCGCCTTACTTTGGGGTCCACCCGGTACCGGGAAGACGCTTTTAGCTCGACACGCAGCTGAAACGTCGAACGCGACGCTCTTTGTCGTCGACGGACCCGAGCTCGTTGGATCTGTCGTCGGTGAAACCGAAGAGGCTATTCGTGAAGTCTTTCGCGCGGCGGCGAAATCAAAACCAGCGATTGTCTTGATCGACGAACTCGACGCGCTTTGTCCTTCCAGAGGCGAAAACGTCCAAAATTCTGGCGGAAGCTCGGGCGAAGGCGGGGAAGAGTCGAACTTGAACACGCGAGCGGTGGCAGCGCTGACAGAGATTTTCGATGGGAACGTCGTCAATCTTGATGGTATTGTCGTTTTAGCGACGACAAATAGACCAGACGCCGTAGATGTTGGATTGAGACGACCGGGACGATTCGATCGTGAACTCGAAGTGAACGTTCCTGACCCGCAACAACGATTAGAAATTTTGAAATCACATCTGGGAACGATTAAGCACGATTTAACGGATGATATTATCCGCGAAACAGCGTGGACGATGCACGGCTTTGTCGGTGCGGATATCGCACAACTTGTTAGAGATGCCGCCTCAAATGCCATGCGCAGGATAATAATTGAGCAACAACGTAACGAAAACGATATTTCGGGAGCATTATTTAGCTTGCAACTCAATGTTGAGACGGACAACACCATGGACTCGCCAGCGTCTTCCAAGAATAAGAACAGCGTCACGATTGAAGACTTTATCGTCGCAAAGAATCGCGCTAGGCCTTCGGCCATGCGCGATATCAACGTCGAGATTTCAAACGTCAGTTGGGACGACGTAGGTGGTCAGGATGACACTAAAAAATCGTTGAAAGAACTCGTCGAGTGGGCAGAAACTCATCCGGACGCGATGCAGAAGATTGGTGCGAAACCACCAAACGGTATTTTGTTGTACGGACCTCCCGGATGTTCCAAAACAACTTTAGCCCGCGCAGTCGCCTCGCAATCAAAACGAAATTTCTTAGCCGTAAAAGGCCCCGAGTTGTTCTCAAAATATGTCGGTGAGTCTGAAAAAGCAGTCAGGACGCTCTTTAAACGCGCTCGAAGCGTTGCGCCGTCGATAATCTTCATCGACGAGATCGACGGTTTGGCTTCTTCCAGAGGTGGTGGCGAAACAAAATCGGAAGGAAGTTCCGTATACGATCGCGTGGTGACGCAGTTGTTGCTTGAAATGGATGGCATAAACTCCTCTTCAGGAGCTGCAAAAATCGCCATCATCGCGGCGACGAATCGCCCAGATTTAGTCGACGAAGCTTTACTTCGTCCCGGTCGTTTCGATCGCCTTTTATTCGTTAGAGCGCCGGAGACGAGTAAAGAACGCGCGGAAATTCTCGCGTGTGCTTTTCGTAAAACGCCGTTAGCGCCGGATGTCGATTTGGAACGCGTTGGTGACATGACGGAGAAATTTACGGGCGCAGATTTAGCAAATTTAGCCAGAGAAGCGGCATTGTGCGCGATTGAAGAGGAAGACGAGAAGGACTCGAAAATCGAGGCCGTCTGCATGCGACATATAGAAAAAGCCATCTCGAGTGGAAGTTCCAAGGCTTCACCGGAGCCCCCTGTCGCAATCCTACAGATGTATAACGCATTCTCTAGACGAGGATATTAATTTAAAACTCTTTGTATTATACACACTCATAGCAAAGCAAACCTACACATACACTTCTATTATTCTATCAATCGTAGTATCCGACCTCTTCTCTTATCAAATCGTCTCGCCAACGCGAGAGTAAGTATTCGGCCAACACACTTCTATCCGATGACTGCTCTTTATCCCTCGACAAGGAAGTGGGATCGTCTTTTCCATCCTTCGCCACACTCCTTTGGTGAACGCCGTTGAAAAATGTATCGATGCTTCCTGCGACGGCTATTTCCATCCCCACGAGCGCTGAAAATACTGCATCGGCTTCACGCTTCGGAATTTTTAGGTCGCGAAGCGCGTCTCTCACGTGGTCTTTTAATAACAAACTTGTTCTGGGAAGCGCTTCATTTCCTTCGAGTTTGAACAAAGTACTTCTCAAGCGCGACTTTGGACTGATAGGATCAAAACTCGAATTACTCGCCGTTGGCGATTTCTGTTGTTGCTGTTGCAACTCCTGTTCTTGTATCTTCCTTGAGTAACGTCGGCCTAACGCGCCCGAACCGAAATCCCAGCTCGAGTTCCCAATCGACGACTCTGGTTTCGATTTCTGACTGCCAGACTTTGTGGAATGATTCGAGCTCCCAAGACTGCTTGCGAAATCCTCGTCTGCTTCTTTTTGCGTGCTTGGCGTTGTCGCCGTTTCTTCCGAGCCGTTCTCAGACGGTGTCGTTCTCCTTTCACTGGTGTTCTTCTTTTTATCTACTAATGTTACTTCTACGTCATTTTCTCCGTTCTCTGAGACCTTAGTGTTCACATGATCTGGCCTCGGCGGTGAGTGCAACGGCGGTGGCGGTTTTTTTCTCCTTGTTTTACTCTTCTTCTGCTCTTTCGTCGACGCGTTTTCTGGCGGCGGCGCCGTCAATTCCGACGCTAAGCTCGACGTTTGCCGTCGAACCTTTTCTGCAGAATTTACCGCGCCACTCTTTGCCTCTGCAATTATTGTCGACACTTCCTCTCTCTCCTCTGCGCTCGCGTTGTTACTTTCTCCGTTCAAACTCGTCTCGTTCCCGCTGCTCATAGCGCTCGCGTTGTTACTCGCTGATTCGGTGATCACCCCGCCAACCGCTAAAAACGGGTGTTTCAACAACTCTTCCGCGCTCGGCCTTTCCTCTGGATTCATTCTCACGCACTGTTTCACGAAATCTCTAAAATTCTCCGAAAAGTCATACGTCACTCCTCCTTCCTCTTCGTCGTTGGTATACGGCAACTCTGGCGGTGCCGATTGTGGAATCACAAACAACGCCCGCATGGGATGCAAATGCGAGTGTGGGGCAGAGCCAGTCGCGGCTTCAATAGCCGTTATCCCTAAACTCCAAATATCCGCTTTTTCGTCGTATCCGCTCGGACTCACGCCTCCTCCTTTGCCTCCGGTACCGCTCGATTGAATAACCTCCGGTGCCATCCAAAACGGCGTCCCGGCAAACGTCTTCCTCCTCGCCCCGATCGTTTGCGTCATCTGCCCGGAAACTCCGAAATCCGCCAATCGTACCTCCCCGTTTTCGTTCAGCAATATGTTCGCACACTTCACGTCTCGATGAATTTTTCCTTCCTCGTGTAAATATTTCAACGCTTTCACCACGTCTCGCATCAACACGCGCACGATTCGTTCGTCCAACGGTGACTCGCGACATAAATCCTGAACAGACCCTCCACCCATGTATTCCATCGCAATTGCAAGCGTCGTCGTTTTCGGGACGAGCCACGAGCCTAAATATTTCGTCACGTGCGGGGAATCGCAGTTCGCGAGGACGTTTATTTCTCGCTGAATGTCCAAAACGTCGTCCTCGCACTCTTCCAAATCGACTAATTTTATGGCGACGATTTCATTGTCGTTTAATGTATCCATCGCGCGATGGACGACGCCGGTGGTGCCACGACCGACGAGCTCGAGGAGCTTGAAACGGTTGACGAGAAGGGAAGTTGGGCCACCAGCGCCGCCGGCGTCGGGCGGCTCCATTTCTTTCCTTTGTTTGTGATTTGTCGTTGTTGAGTTTTCTACTAAAAATGAAGAAGAATTCACCGAGAGTTTCCAAACAAACAAATTAAAAAAAGAGGAGAGAACAATAAACAAACTACGCGCGACGACGACGACAACATTGCATTATATTTACGTGTGTGTGTGTGTGTGTGTTAATGTGACTAATTACAATCCTTTCGGAAGATCGAATGCTACCGTTACCAATCAAAGCGTTTCAACGTCGTCGTGGCCTCGAGCAAATCCTTTTGCGTTTTCCTTCTTCGATAAAAAATCGGACAGTCTCTCGACGTGCACAAGACATCTTGGTGCAACGAACCTTGACATCTTTGACACTGCGTCCACAAACGGTTGAAGTCTTTCTCGAGCTCATTTACCGTGACTAAGGCTTTTTGAAGATGTTTAGATTCGTCTGCGACGCAGTGTTTGCACAAAGATTTGGAGAGTTTCTCGTCCGTGATTGGCGCGCGGCAACCGACGCAGGACGGGCGGACTTTGGCGAATCGCATGATGCCGCCGGCTAAGGTGGAAGATGGCGTGGGTAACGCGATCGACCTGGTGTGTTCACCAGAGAGGAGTACGGATGCGGCGTTCTGGAGAATCGGCTCGAACAAACGCAACAAAGGCTTCGTCAAGAAGTTATCCAAGTAGTGCTTGTGATCGATGGGCAAGTTGTTGTCCATGGCGTAAATCGGGCACTCGGATTTCTCGTAGCCTTTGGCGCTCTTTGCGGCTTTAATCATTACGTACGCGACGCGGTCGCCGACGACTGGTGCCGTAGCCGGATCGCGAAGGAACATGCGTTGAGCCAGCTCCGCGTGCGCCGCTTTAACCGCGTATTCGTCCGCTGTTTTCGTCAAACCTTTGGTGATGACCAAAAGCGACAAATCCAACTTGTTCATCAGTAAATCCGAGATGGTGTTTTGGACGTATTTGACCGCGCCCGGAATGTCTCTATCCATGAGAATTTTCGTCAAGCACGTCTCAACGACTTGGCGCACTAACAAACAGTTATCGCGACGCACGGTTTCAATACCTTTTGTATCCATTTTCGTCCACTTGTCGCTATTTTCCCAGAGTAAACCGGCGTATCTTTTCTTGGAGATTAACAAATACGGCCAGTAACACTTTTCGAATTCTAACTTGATTGGTTTCGTAAACGTTGCAGAGACGTAGTCGGCGGCTTCTAAACCGTACTCCATGCTCGTTTTTAACTCTTTACAGTTGAATTTAATCATCACGGAATCGGTATCACCGTATATGACTTCGGCGTCGCCTTCGTACCCGTTGGCCGTGGTGTATTTTTCCTCGACCAATTTCTTCGTGTGATCAATCATCTGACGACCATACGCCGTCGTCGAGGCTGAAATCTCCAAACACGGAAGCTGACCAACCGTGGCACCAGTAAAACCATACACGGAGTTGGCGGATATTTTCAACGCTAGCTGACGGCCATCTAAAACCGCCCGCTCCAAAGGATCGGTGGCGTTTTTCAAATCCTGTTTCGCTCGTTTCCGCGCTGACAACAGTTCCTCTAAAATTTCTGGAAGGATACCTTTGAACTGACTGGATTTGACGAAAACATCCCCGGTTGGCGCTTTCGTGTATGCTTCCGGCGGTAAATTCGCGACGTCTTGTTGCTTGACCAACGTGCAATAACACAAATTGTGCGCCATCATGATGGAAGGGTACAGAGAGGCGAAATCGAGCGTCGCGATTGGAAGCTCGTAATATCCAGCTTTTGCATCCAAAACGGTCGCGCCTTCGTATGCAACTTCGCCTTCTAATTGTGCATTTGGGCCGTTGCCTCGGTCTCTTCTCGCTGGAATGATCAATCCACGTTGTCTAGCTTTTCTCAACAGCTGCGACATAACTTTAATCGATTGGCCTCTCGCCAACAAGAAGGACAACGGAACTCCAGTCACTCTGGACATTTCGATGTAGTTGTACGTATACATGAGTTTATCCAAAAGACGTTGCGGTAAATATGCATCCTTCAAACAGTACACCGCCAAACGTCTTCTCGTTTCTGCGGTCCCGGCTTGTAACTCGGAAATCGCCGAGTGGTGCACGTCTTCTTTCTGCTCGCCTAAGAAGTGCGAGGAGACGGAGTTCAAAGAATAACTCGAAAGTTTATAATCTCTTTGAATCGCTTGGAGCATATCGAATTGAACTCTACCTTCAATGGTGATTTCTTTCGATTCTCTCGTCCCGTACGCTTTAGAACTAAATGTCGTGTCTTTAATCGTCAATTGTTTTCCGATGATTCTCCCCCAATACGGAAAATCTTGCACGCCTAACGTTTGCGCGCGTTTAATGAGATACGGAAAATCGAAATTGACAATGTTATAGCCGATCAGCATATCCGGATCGACGGCGCGCATGAACTTACCCCAGTCTCTCAATAACTCGCGCTCGTCGCGAAAAGATTTCACCTCGGCGCCGACGATTGGTGCGCACGTATCTAACGTCCAGATCGCTTTAATAATCGGCGAATCCGAGCCTTGTTCGGTGACCAGCGTGGCTATTTGTATCACCGGATCCTGTTCGGCGTCCGGGAAGAAACCTTTTCTCCCGGCGCATTCGATATCGACGGATAAAATTCTAAACGGCGCCAACTTTGAATACTTGCCTTCCGCGGCGTGCGAGATAAACCGATCGAACATGACGTCGCACTCGATTTGGCAATAACTCGCCTTTCTTTGTTGCGGTCGCACGCGATAATTTTTTGCCGGCAACTCCAACCAGTTCCCGCCGACAACTGCTCTGTCTACCATAAACCGTAACGTGTACAAAACGTTACTTTCAAAGGTTGGGAACGTTAACGCGCTTTGGTGCAACGTGTCCACGTGTATCCCGTTTTCTAAAATCCCTCTCGCCTGCGCCACTTGCGTTGGTAACAACATGATGATGCGTAAAAAACGTCCTTTCTTCCCGTTCGGTTGGAAATTCATCAGCGATTGTTTATCTAATATCAAGTGCGCGTCCAACGCGAAATGTCTCGCCGTATTCGACGATCGTTGATGCGCCATCATCTGAGAATTTAAAGACATCAAAAACGCCGGAATGTGTTGCTCCGTAAACGTTTCCGGCACCGCGCAGTAAAAATACGGGTTGAAACCGTGCACGTGCACGCACACCGAGTGTCCATCTTCGGTGACGCCATACATTCGCAAAATCGCCGCCTGGCCTTTTGACCGCCTCTCTTGCCCTAGCATTTCGTGCGGTTGACCGATGATATAATCGATGTCCAATTGTTGAAACACTTGTTTTCAAGAAAGGAGGAAAAGAAAAGTTGTTGGAAATAAAAAGTCAGTTCTACGAGTAATATATTTGAAAATCGCATCGCGCTCATGCGTGTATATCATCCGAAAAAGAGAGAGAGAGAGAGAATACGAACAGAACGCACGTATAGAATCCGTTTGATTATCGATCGGCTTCGCCAGCGGCTTCCTGTTCCAGCCCTTCTTCTCCGCCTCGACGACTTTCACATCGTCCGAAACCTTCCCGACGTCTTGGACGTACACCTCTTCCTCCAAGATTTCCTCGGTGTTGTTGTTGTTGTTGTTCGCGTCGTCGTCAAACTCGTGAAAATCGAGAAGGTCCTGCGTCTCTTCCTCCTCGACGTCGTCCTCCTCTTCCCGGTGCGCCTTTTTCGCCTGCGTCGTCGCCGGTTCGGCGAGCTGCTCGCCTTCTCTTTTGTTGCCGCTCATGACGCGTTGGATGTGGGTTGTGGGGAAAGAAAAAGCTTCGCAACAACAGGGCGGGAGAGTGGAGTTTTTTGAATTTTTTTTTCCGTCTCGAGGCGTCTCGAGGGGGTCTCGGGACAAATTGATGAAAGAACATTTACACGTAAAAATATCTTTGAAAATATCTCGTTCGATGAAAAAAAGGCAGAGAGGAATCGTTTTATTCTGTCTCTCTCTCTCTCTCTTCGTGTGCCAAAAGGGCTAAAAAAGTAAAGGAAAGGAAAATGATTGTTCCATCATCGGGGGAAGAAAGGGGCGCACAAAATAGAAGCGTTTAACGACATCAAACGCGATCAGAAACCGCGCGAGTACCAAGAACGCAGGCGAAGGGGGGCTTTGCGTTCGGAGAGTTTTTTGAGAGCGCTTGGTGCCTGGTGAGACTTTCTCTTCCCGTTTGGGAATTTCTATTTCGACACGGGGCACTTACTTTTCCCTTCTTCGGGAAGCTTCTTTTTTTTTCCCTGGGCTGCTGCCGTCGCTTCGAGAAGGAAGTTCTATTTATTTTTTGTACTTTTTTCCTCCCACGAAAAGACGAATATAAATATTTTCACAAAATTACGCGCCGCATCACCAGCGCGCGTGTGATATATTATTTACCGCTCTCCTTAAACCGGTCTGGAAGGAAGTTTAAGTTGAGTGAGTTTCTTCTCCGGCGAGATTGCGTGGCGCGGAGGCGATAGGAAATTCGCGTCTCGCGTGGTGGAAGAGAGAGAGAGAGAGAGAGAGAGAGGAAATTGCTCTAGTCATTAATTTCTTTTGTTTGGGGAAGAAAAAAGAAAAAGTCACTCGAGCGCGCGTGTGTACATCGACCTCCTGGGGGAAGTGTAAACGGGAAAAAAGAAGGGGTAAAGGTGCGTCGATCTGCTTTGTATCGCCCGAAACGATTGAACCTAAGGTTCCTTTCTTCGTAATTCCTTTTTTTAGGGGCGCGAGAGCTTCGCGTCCGGTCGTATTCGGCGCGATTTAATACGCGCGCGTGTTGCCTCTCAGCCTTCCTAGTCAGTGTCGAAAAACCAGTTGCCCTCGTCCGCCCATTTTCTGCAACTCGTTGCGTTCAAAAGAGCGCGCTTGGTTGAGATATTTGCTCGAAGAAGAACGCGAACGTTTTACTCAAATCTCGTACTTACGTTTTGACTCTTTATTTCTTACTTGCGTCACGCAGAAAGTGCTTTTATTGCTCGAGCGAGAGACGAATTGGAACATTGATTAGTGCTTCCCCTTGTGAAAAGAAGTGTCTGTGTCCTCTTTTCGGGAAGCTGGCGCGCGCGAGAGAGAGAGAGAGGTTGAGAGAAGGAAAGAAAAAACATGGCGAACACTCAAGCGCCATCGGGGATTCCTGGGAAGAGATGCGCCCACTGCAACACGCACACGACGCCGTTATGGCGTAACGGTCCGGACGGACCAAAAACGTTGTGTAATGCGTGCGGCGTCAGAGACAACAGAAGACAAAACAAGACGAGAAACGTGCAGCAAAAACCTCGCGTAAAGAAGGCGCCGAGGCAAGAAAAGGCTGAGAAAGAGAGCAAGAAGAAAGGCGATGGCAATCGACCGAAGAGAGGAAGTGCTAATAATAACGACGGGATAGAAAATGACACGAGTACGACGCCGACGAAGGGGAATAAGAAGAAGTTGACGCAGCGTGAATTGAACGCGCGCATCCAAGGCTTCAATAAAGATCCGTTTGCAAAGACGGAAACTATTCACGTGCCACAGTTCGGTAAAGCAGAAACCGCGCAGTATTACGCGAGCATGAACGATGGGAAACCGTACAAGCCACCACAGGGGTATCATAAGTCGGACGACGGCGTCATAGCCGCGAGATTTGGACCGAATACCGCAGCGGCGACGTACGAGTGCGACGACCAAGATTTGCAATGGCTCGAATCCCAAAGAGATGCGTTTGTCGCGGAAAATATGAAGGAAAAGAAGAAAATGAATACTACGATGATGAAAAAGAAAGACAAGAAACAGCAAGGAGGAGCACAAGGTGGTAGACAAGGGGAGATGAAAGGTAAAGACGGTGTCACGCAAGAACACGTGGAGAAACTTTTCGACGTCTTTGAAGAAGCGTCGTGGTGCGCGTCGAGCATGGTGTCGTCGAACTCCGCGTGCGATATCGTCCTGGGAAGATGCTATTCGCCGTCAACGGAAGAAGATGCGTTACACTGGACGTCCGACCAGCCGATGCACGAGGCATTTTTGGTTTCGCCGCCGCACTACAAACGCAACGATAAAAGACAAAGTTTGCCGAATAAATACGATACCTGGGGTGTGATTATGAATGGTGGTGAAAACTCGAACGACGCGACGAACGATTGCGTGACACTCCCACAAACTCCGAGCACAAACGACGTTGCGGCTGGCGATGGAGGGATCATAAGTACGAAGAAAGTGAAAGCTGCAACAACAGTACATACAAAATCGAAATTGAACAAAAGTGTGATTAATTCTGGTTCTGAAAATTCCTCCGAGTGCTCGGATGATGAGCATCTAGTGAGACTGGAAAAGTTGTCGGATGTAAACGATTCTGACGTGGAAAACGTGTCGGGAAACGGGTCCAGCAATGATCTCGTCGTCAAAAGAGTTACAAGAAGTTTGAACAACGCTAATAGTAAATCTTTGACGAAAGTCCATTTGGAAGGGCGAACTGCTTCGGCGAGGCAGTCCGCCGCTGCGCTGAAGTTGCGCCAGGCGCGTCGCGCCGCCGAATGGGTTCCCTCGACTGTGGAAGTCGGGGCGGGTGAGCTGAAAACGCCAATCCAACAAAAGACCAAGAAAAACAACAACAACAATTCAACGAAATATAAAAATAAAATCACACACATCAACAAGAACAGCACAAACTCACTCGCATTCGATGCGCGCGAAAGTGGTGGTTGTAGTAAATTTGGATTAACGAAGCGCGTGACGCGTGGTTCCAAATCTTCCTCGTCCTCTCTCGAGGCGACAGAGGAAGTATTTGATCGAGCGTTACTCGAGAAAAAGATGAACTTAACCGTGAAAACATCCCAAAAAAGCACGAGTACGAGAACAACTTTTTCTCCCAGCGCTTCTGTTCATCCAAAGCCGTTCGTTGTGAAGCCTGACGCTGCTATGGATAAAGCTTTTGCTGAGATGCAAAAAAAGTATCCTCACGCTCCGTCTCGCTCAGTCGTTTTGACTGTTCATCACTACTGGTATCAGAAGAGGATGATTCATAACAACGGCCGCCCACTACTCTCACGGTTCTACTGGACGCCCTCGAAAGCACTTCGTGAACGTCCAGAGCTCGCTACCGAAGCCGAGCGCGATCGCTACCTGTTCTGCTTTGATGCGGAGGCAGTGAGACGCCAAAAGGCTGAAAAAGAAGAGCGTAAAAATGCTCTGATAAACAGTGGTGGTGCGCTCGCACAAAAAAGACGACGACGACGAGCGTGCTTTAATCCGGCAGCATCTAAGAGACGACGCAAAGCGCAGGCAGAGATGGATTTTGCCACGACGCAACCTTTAACGATTTGCTTTGAGCCGTTGGAGGACGTCTTGGAGTATGGTTTGGAGTACGTGGAAGCGGATGACGAACGCTACGTCGAACTCATGGCGCTCGCTGAAGGAAGTGGAACTCCCAAGTTCAACACCAACAAGCGCGCGTCGCGAAGTGCGGCCGCAAAAGCGAGCAACGAAGACAGTGAGAAGAATACAATCGTAGGATCCTTGATGAAGAAGATGTTTGGTTGGCGAGGCTCAACTGAATCGGAATCTTTACATCGCCCGGAAACTCCGAAGAAACGTCGCACGCCAAGAGGTGGGAGTGTGCGCGCGTGAGAAGATGTGTGAGTGTGTGCGTGTTTGTGTGAAATATTTTGACTGTGTGAGGAGCGAGTGAGTACGTGAGCGTGAGAGAGAGAGAGAGAGAGAGAGAGAGAGAATAGAAGTTGAGTTGTTTGGGCTTTCGATAGGAGTACTATTGTCTTGACAAGCGAATAACTGAAACAAAAACCAGAGAATAAAAACAAAACGAGAAACAAAAACGAATGATAAACCGAGAAACAAAACGAAACGAAACAATTAAAACGAAAAGAGTAATATAATTCAAACCAAGCAATAAGAGAGAGGGTGGGAGAGAGAGAGAGAGAAGAGAATGAGGGAGCGACTGGTAGATACAGCTATTTTTTTTAATGTGAAATCCCAGAGTGTTCATTCTTTACAATTCCACAACTGTAAGTATGACTGACTAGTATGTTACATCATCGCCACTGGGGTTATTCGTCTCCCAGTCGGCGCTGCACCTTTATTTGTATCTTCGACCTTACTTTTGTTGTTAGCAAACAGGGTATCTACGGTTGCCTGGTCCGTATTTCTACCTGCTGGGATTATCGTTTCGTTTTCCTTATTTTCCTCCTCCGCTTCTTCTGGCTCCGGGGCAAGTTTCGGCATTTCAATTTCTTCGCCAAATTCGCCTTCTTGAAAGCGAACGAAAGAGCAAAAACCATCCTTGCTAGACAATACCAGAGTTCTTCCATCGGCGCTCCAAGTAGCGCAAGTAACGGCGGCGTAGTGAGCATTTGAAATTACGGCAACAGGAGAAGCAACTTCAGTGTCGTACACGATCGCTCCATCAATTGTACACACGCAAAAGATACATCGGTGCTTCAAGCCTCTGAAAGGATTTGTTGAAGCAACTGTCTCATCTTCGTTCTTCACGCCCTTCAGTTTAAACACCTTTGGCGAGAACGCCACGCACGTCGACGGCTTCAGCGACGGAAGAGATGCTTTCGGTTGCGTCAAGTCGTCTCGCGAGAACACGTGCGCGCAGTCTATTGTTTCAGTTTTCTTCGCATCGCCGTTTTCGGAGAGTTTTTCTTTGAGTATACCACTCGGTACGACTAAGAACGAACCGCACGGCGAGAAACTCGGTCGTCTAAAGAAAGAAGGCAAGGTGTCGTCGTGAAAGAGCATGGACGAGCATGCGTCGTTGCTTTCGTTGCCTAGGTTTCCGCTATCTACGCTATTCTTTGCGCTCTTTGCGCAGCTGCTATACTTGAACGAGCTCGTCGCCCAAACTTTCTTCGTTGCGCTGAGTTTATCGCCTTTCTTCGCTTTTATCCTAACCTTCTTAGTTGACCAAGCGCACATTGTCCGATCGGCGCTCACAGAAACTATCCACTTCGACAACGCGTCAAAAGCCACGCCCTGGACAAAACTCGTGTGCCCATTACCGCTGCTCGCACCTAATGCACCTTTTCCTTTTTTACCTTCGAACGCAATCAAAGGTATCCCACCGTTCGCGACATCGTAAATGATCGTCCGCCAATCGATGTACGACACCGCGACGAGCTGAGAGTCGGCAGACCACGTCAAATCCAACGCATCCGCCGTTCCACCACGCAACGCGCACTTACACTTAAAAAGCGACGGTGCGTCTTCCTCTCCTTGTTTCAGTTCAGAATCGATTTTACTGCCAGAGCCAAGCATATGCACGTCCGCCTCCGAGTCGCTCTTTGCCTCTCCTTTCACTTGCTCCTCTCTCTTCTCAAACACGAACGCCTCGCCTCTGTCGCCACACGACGCGAGCATGGCGCCATCCGGCGAGAACTTCACGCAATTCACCACCGCCGCGTGCCGAGTGATCGTTTCTTTGTATTCAACGTGACTCTGTTTCTGTTCTTCTCCGACTTTTGCTTCGTCGCTCGCGTCGTCCCTCTTCTTCTGCTCGCACGCTTCTTCTTCTTCTTTGTTTTCCAAAACGTCCCAAATCTTTATCGTCTTGTCGCCTCCAGCGGTCGCGAGACGCTTACCTCCGCTCTCTCTCGAAGATGAAGACGAAGAAGGATCGAACGAGCAGCTCAGTATCGGTTCGTTGTGCTTCTCGCCTTCCAGATTATGCCAGAAGACGGATATTAAATCCACGCGCATGAGGACAGGTGTGAAAAGGAATTATACGATTTCAAAAATTTTTCTGTGTGAGGAGGAAAAAGAAAAGGGCTCGCACGAAAAAAGCAAAAAATCCGATTGAAATTGTTGAGCCAATTCAAATCGGTCTGGAACTCGGGTAAAAGACCCGGGAAGTTTCGGTAGAGCACGTAGAGCGCTTGGTTGGTCGAGAGCGTCGTCGAGGGGTTCGATGCCTCTTTATCGCGTAACTTTTTGAGTATCGGTCCGATACGTTCTTTTCTCAAACACCTACGAACGTCCTTCAAACACTCCGATGGGAGAAACCTCGTGAAGAAGAGATAGACTTGTCCCGATTTCCAATCGTTCTCTTTCCCGAACCGCATTTGTATGGTTGTTTCCTTTGCCTTTTTACCCGTGATGTTGATGACCCACGAGGTTGGTTGCCCGTCGGCACCTCTGTTCCACACGTAATCGTGGAACGTCTTTAGAGCAAACTGTTGCCCCGGCGGAACTTTGAGTATTTTCCCACGCTGTTCGACCATAAGTTTTTTGAACGATTGGACGAGTTTCTGTTCGTCTTCCTTGACGTTTTCGGTGAGTTGTTGTTGCTCGAGATATTGTGCTTGTATGCGTTTGGTTTCCTCGTTGACGGCTAACGCTGGTGCGTACGCGGACGGCGCGAACGCGACGACGAGCGGCGGGTGATTGCCCTCTTTTCGTATCGCGTTTACCTCGGCGTTCGATATGTCGTATTTTTTTGTCGTGTTCTGCTGAGGAATCGAGCCTTCGCGTATTCTATCGAGTATACGTTTCCTGTTGAAATTGTACTTGTTCGTGTCGTCGCTCATACGCTTACGCATGGCGACGGCGGATTGTTTTGTCGAGTATGTGGTGTTCATATACATCATACCAACATTTTATTTCACGAAGATTGTCCTGGTATTTTTGAATTTTTTTTCTCAGGCTATAAAGTACCAGAAAAATATGGCTCCCAAGAAATCCAAAGTGAAGAAACCAAAAGTGAAGAGAAGCGTCACCCAGCCTGCGAAAAGCATAATCGAGCGAACCATTTGCTCACACCCTATGTTGAAGCGCGAACTGAAAAAGAAATCGGCGAAAAAGTATAAAAAATAATTAGGTGTCACATAGTTTCAACGTATTTTCTACACGGTGCGTTCAAAGTATTTTTTTCTTCAGCAAGCCAGATATTTTTGGTTTGCCGTCCTTCTTCTTTTTTTCGTCGCTTTTTCTCGTTTTCTTCAAACTCCAAAATACCACACAAAGCACTTCCTTAAGTTTTTCGGTTTTTTGCAACTTTTTCATATCAGGAAATGACTCGACAATATCACGAAGACCTCCGAAGACCAGGTCATTAAACCTTCAGTCGTGATTAGGTTAAGTGCGATTGTGGAGAGTCGTGTGAGGTGAAGATATGAAGTTAGTTACTCATAGCAATTTTAAATGTGAACAAATGTATATATCTCTTTCGTAGTAATAAGAGCTCAGTGTTTTTTCAGCGACGACGAGCCAGCGACGACGATCGAGCAAGATCTATTTTGCTGCCTCTTTTTATCTCCTCGGCAAAAGCTTCTCTTTCCTCTTCAAAGTTAGCATTTGCAAGCAACTCGCGTTCGTATCGCAACATGCCATCTTTGTCTGGCATAAAGAATTTCTGCATAGTTCCGCACACCAAGTAGAAGGTGGCAGCAACAGAATAAAATAGAAAAAGACCAGCAAGGTCTTCAAGTCCAAGCGAAGGAGACTGGTCAACTGTACCTGGGTTACAGTTACCTGTACCATATGCTGCTCTGATGGTGTTCATAGCACCCGACTGCTCCATCTCCATCATAATGGCATCCATGACCCACTGAATATTATCACGGCAACCTGAGTAAGCCGATATGAAACCTGCACCGAGGCTCGAAAGTATTTCAGTACTCACCGCTTCACACGCCAAATCATTTTGCACGACAAATTTCGCGTCCGAGTCTGAGACCAAAAGGGCTTGCGCTTCATGTTCTAGCAAAAACGAGTTCAAATTCGTGATGGCAGTGATATCAGACCTGGGTACCGAGACAATTTTCATCCAGTCACCGTACCTAGCTTCAATCGCTTGTTTAGTCGGATCTGCTTCAAACATCACAACAGTTCCACCACGATCTTGCAAGTCATTAACATTTCTTATCATCGCAGAGTTATTCATATTGAAAATAATGCTTGACGCTACAAGACCTACATACATTGCTCTGAAAACAAGTGTCGTTAAGCCCCACATACCTGAGAGAGCTTGTGCCCAAAAATTCGCCGGATCGGCTGGTGTCGGACCACACGTAAAAAAATTCCACGACAACCAAAACGTGTATGAAAACTTGCCATACCAATTATTCCGTAGTCGAGCGTTGTTAAATTCAGTGCTGTCCCACTCCAAAAATAGGTAGATGAGGCCATTCACCAAAAATAAAATGATGAAAACATACCAAACTTCGGGCTCAAATCCCAACACTGACATAAAACTTTCGCGAAGCGTCATTTTAATGATAGATTTCGAAACAACAAGACGACGCGAAACGTCAGTATGATAATGGCCATTGGCCATACCTTTTTGTCGACGATCGGCCAAATCAGTCCACCAGTTGCCCCCTATGTCAAAATCACGCGTAATATTTAAAGCGTATTCCGTATAGGTCTCCCCGTTAGCTGTGGATACGTCTCTCATCAATGTCCAGTTTAAGGCGAACCCACCACGTTCTGCAACAGCCTTCAATATCTCAACCTGCAAGCCATCCAACTGCTTACAGTCTGTGCACACGACTTGTGGGTACGGTTGTGCATAAACAGGCGTCTCTACTTCTGGTAACTTGCATCTACGGCCTTCTTCGCTGCACATATGCACAAAACCAGGATCCCAATGGCAGCCTACTTTAAGCGTCTTGCCCTGTAACCGTTTTTTCAAATTGTTCTGTTTTTTATGGAAGAGGTCAGCTATGGAAAAAGAATAAAAAAAATAGCGTGACCCCTCTGAAGATCTCGAGAGAGAATTGAATTGGGCAGAGGGGAGGGAGAAGAAAAAAAAGAGCACCGCTGCTACAAAGAAATATGGCTAAACCACCCGCGGGGACTGGACGCGCGCGAGGATCGCGTCCTTTTCTTCCTTTTAACACGTTCCGCGTGGGCGGTAGGGAAGTAGAAGAAAGAAGAAGCAACAAATTTATTTTGCCACAAGCAAAACAAATAAGCAAAACAAGCAAAACAAACGGTCGAATTAACCTAAAAGACGCACCACTTCGTAGTTCTTCCAGTCTGGGATCGTGATGTCAATGTCGCAGAGGTCTTGAGGAGGTGGTTCCGAAATAACACTTGATGCCACGGCATTGAAGAAAGCGTTGAAACACGCCACGAGGAGTGTGATCGCATGAAGCGCGTTCATCGTCATTTTCATTTTATTTACTTTTTTAATGAAGGTCAAGTGGACACGCTCGGAAACGTCGGGCTGCATCATGATCTCACCCGAAGAGATTTGCATTTTTTTCATTGGTTCCTCAGTCTTGCTTTAATTAACTTCTATTTATTTCTTTAGTTTTAATTAACTTAGTTTGTATGTCAATTATGTCAAACTTTAGCGCCCATTACACAATCATGCAGACGAAAGCACCACGAACACAAAGGGTGATTATCGCACTCGCGTTAGTATTTCAAGCCTTGGTCTCGCACTTCTTTTTAAGCGTGAACGCAACGCTCAGCGTAAACGACACGTGCGAGCTGCGAATCTTGGAAGGAATCTCGTCCGTGTCAGACACGCTCGGGAACGAGATGAAGAGACGATTAAAAGGAAGAACGTTAAACGTCATCAGTCACTGGGATCCAGGGTACGTCTACATTAAAGATTACCCTACACCACAATACAATAGTCCGTACCCGGACATCGTTTGCACCAACAGTTGTGTCGATGAAGGAGGACTCTCTGGGTTGAATTACGAGACTTTCATGAAAGTTGCTGAGATTGGTGGCTTTGCAGTAAATTGGACGTTACACCGAGACGTTTCTGGGGAGAATAACGAAACTTACACGGAATTAGCTTTGAACTTTACGAACGATTACGACGTTGGCACGAATTGGTGGACAGATAGCACGGAGCGAAGACATTTAGGCTTGGCCTGCGGGTATTATCACGTCGATGTCTCTCGTGTTTTAGCGGTGAGAAAAGTAACTGACGCTGGAAAAGTGATGTTGACTTTGATGTTCAAACCTTTCACGACTGAAGTTTGGATAGCGTTTGTGTGTTTAGTTGTGTTTCACGCATTCACTTTTTTGTTCATCGAATATGACGACCCAGTGAACAGGAAAAATAGCTGGATTGCTACAGGTGCCAATACAATTTGGCTCTCTTGGGAGCGATTTACGGGTGGACACGACGCTGAGCCAAAGAAAATACTCGGAAAATGTTTGATGGCTGTGTGGGGTTTTTCTACTTTATGCTTCATAGCACTCTATACCGCAACATTGGCGGCGGTTATAATTGATCAGCAAAATGCACGAGTACCTATCAATACTTTGGCGGACTTAAGCGCCACACATGGTTCAGCGATGATGTTCAATTCTGACCCGCTCACTGAAAGATTTAAAAGTAAATTTGGTCATATACCACTGGACACAAATACCCCGAGAGGCGAGATTTTGGACACAATGGACGTGAAAAGTTTAATGTCAAAATCGAACGATGCAAAAGCGTTAATTATTCCAAAAATCGACGCCGAGAGACTTGTTGAGAATAATTGTGACGTCCTTATAACTCAAACTGTTATAAAATCAGGAGGTGGGTTCGTTACTTCGTACAATAATTGCAGAGCCGACTATCATTGGATTTTCGATGCTATATTGATGCAACTCGAAGAGGAAGGATATTTGGAGACAATTTATAAAAGATATTTCACCGAAACTTGCACAGCAACGGCCAATGCTTCCCCCGAGGTCACGCTTGGAATAAATCAAGTTGGAGGCTTACTCTTGGGATCCTTCATACTGATGTCTCTGATTTTAGGTTTGACGGTCATTTCTCATCTATCAACACGCTTGTTGCAAAATAAAGAAGTCAATTGGTGAGTTGGAGGAAATGGCGCCTTCAAACATATCGTACATGCTCGTCACTGACGACACATCCCATAAGCCAAGTGAGGAAAAGTGCGTCTTCGATTTAATAATGAAGTATCCGTGTGATTAAGAAATATTATATAACTTCGTGCTACGGTACCTAGATGACCTTGTTATTGCCGATATTATTATATATCATTATTATTATATCGCACGTCCTCCTTTCTCTCGCTCACTCTCTGAGAGTGCCTTTGGTCGTGCTCATATTAATCGTATTTATTGTAAATCCACTCGCCGTTATTATTATTACCAGTATTATAGTTTTACAAACAGCCACCCTCCGTGCTTGCAAATTTTCCTCCTCTTACTCGTTCTCTTTCTTACATAATATTACTCCTCTTGGTGATTAGAACTCTTGGCCGTAAGCGTCCATGCGATCCAACATCGCTCTCAGATCCATTTCCGTGATGTGCCTCGGGTTCGGTAACACAAGGCGGAAAAAGTTCACGTAGCCCATGCTGGCTATGGGTTGGAAGCCAATCATGGCGTCGCCAGCTTTTTGCATGGCATTCTTCAACTTGGGCGCGACGTAACCGAGTTCGGCCCATTCTTCTTCGGTCGCGGTTGCGCGGTTGAATGGGCGCAATCTTGGCGGAACGTACCAGAATCCAACGTTGGAGCACTGCGCCGGTTGAACCAGGACAAATTTGCCGTCTGAGTTCTCGACTTCGAGCTGGACGAATTTAGCCAAGTGGAAGGATCGGTCGATGCATTTAGCGAAACCTTCGTCGCCGCGCAATTTCCAAGCCAGCCATAACTTCACGGCATCTGCTTTGCGTCCACACTGAATGGTGCGGTCTCCCAAGTCCGCGCCGGAGTTGTTCTTATCTGGTTGGAAGAGATATTCAGCCTTGGCGCCGTTCGCTTTGGATAAAGAGCCGGCATGCTTGCAGACAAACACCGAACATTGCAGAGGTATGCCGAGCATTTTGTGCGGGTTCCAGGAGAAAGAATCCGAGCGTTCCGCGCCGTTCATGAGATGATTGTACTCGTTGGAAAGCATGGCACCACCACCCCACGCGCCGTCGATGTGGGTCCAAATGCGTTGCGATTTCCCGTTGGCGTTTTGAAACTCGTCGACGACATCAAAGATTTCATTGAATGGATCAAAAGCACCTAAAACAGTCGTGCCCGCAGTCGTGCCGACGTAGAATGGCGTTTTACCAGCAGCAACGGCGGAGGCAATCGCCGCGCGCAACGCGCCTGGATCCATGGCACCGTTCGGTAAACATTTCACCGCTACCAAGTTTTCTTCGCCTAAACCGGTAACGATGGCGGACTTTTTGTACGAATAGTGCGCGTTTTCGCTGCAAAAAGCCACCAACTTATTGTCTCTGTCCATTCCTGCTTTGCGAATAGAAGAATCTATGACGTCCCTGGCTAGTAATATGGAATACAAAATCGATATCGATCCACCCGGGACGAACAAACCGTCGTGTTCGGGCGTCTCTGCACCGGCTTTGACTTTCAACCAACACCGCGCGACTTTCTCCAAGCACGACTTTTCAATTTCCGTCAACGCTGGCGCGACTTCGAATGTGTGCACGTTCGAGTTCAACGCCGCGGAGACCCATTCGCCGGCTAACGCAACCGGATCGACACCAGCATATAATTGATTCAAAAACAAAGGCGACGACGAACGCACGGACGTTTGCAAGATAGCCGTCACGGCATTTCTCAACTGTTGTTCGCTCCACGCCGGTTCTTGGTCCTCAAAGGTCATCCCAACGCCAGCTTCGGAAAATATCGCTCGAATGCTTTCTGGAGTGTTCATCAAAACCACCGGTTCTTCGCCAACTTTTACGGATTGGCGATGGTACTCAACCATTCTCGCCGCGGTCTCTTCCAAAAATCTCAACTCCGCTTCCGTTTGTTCTCTCGGGTTCAACTCGTCGTCATTGCATTGCTTTCTTGTGTCGTCTTGTAACGAGCACGAGTTGACAGGGAACATTCTGGTACTCTTTTGGTTCGTGCACGGATCGAACGCGCCTGGTCGCCAATAGATTTCTCCTTCCTCCGGATTTCTTTCATTACCGGTGAATCCCTTCTCGTTCATCCACTCGTCGTTGAAAATCTTGGACAAGTATTTCACCCCAGAGTCTGGCAAGACGGTCACGATGACACCCTTGTCAATTTTACCGCTCAAAACTGCGCAGGCGTGCAAATTTAATCCGGCGGAGCCTCCAACTAAAACACCCAAATCTCTCGCGATTTTGCGACAGGTGTAAAAGCTCGACGCATCGTCGCCTCTTTGCGCACCATCGACGACGTCCCAGGACAAAACGCCAGGAATAGAATCTTTACCGACACCTTCAATCTCCCACTTACCGACGACTAACTCATTTTCCGGCACGTCATTGACGAAATTATCCCACAACACCGACCCTCGAGGATCGGCCAACACGGACTTGATCTCTGGGTTTACCTTCTTCAAATACCGACTGGTACCCGTCAACGTCCCACCGGTACTCGACCCTGCGACAAAGTGCGTGATCAACCCTTTCGTTTGCGCAATAATTTCCGGCCCTAAAGTTGCCTCGTACGCCAACGCGTTGTTCAAGTTGTCGTACTGGTTCACGCCGAAGTACTTCCCCGGATTTTCCTTCACCATCGTGTTCTCAATGTTTTGATAATGCTCCGGATCGTCCGCTGCCACACCACTCTTCGCGACAATAACCGTGCCCCCGTACGCTTTCATGCTGTCGATTTTCTCGATCGAACATTTCTTATTCGTAATGACGATATAATCGAACCCGCGAATGGCGCACGCCGCCGCGATGGCGCTCCCGGTGTTCCCGCTCGTCGCCGCCACGACTGTCATCCCTTCCTTCAAATCACCCGAATCGATCGCCGCTTGCAAAATATAGCTCGCAATTCTATCCTTAATACTCCCAGATGGATTCATATACTCGCACTTCGCGTAAATCTTCACCTTTTCCGGATTCAAACTCAGCACGTTTGTCACGTCAATCAACGGCGTGCCACCAATTAAAGCGTTCGATTGCACCGGCCCCGTCGTCACCGCTCTCCTCACCGCTTGCCAACTCTTCGTCTGCTTCGCCGACGCGTGCAAAACATCTATCGGCCCATCAGACGGCGTCGCGATCGTTTGCTCCGCGAAGTTTTCTCCGTTCAGTTCGTAGCTTTGGTCGATCATTTCCCCAGAAGAAGAATTTTTCTCCGTTGTTATACTGCTTACCTCCTCTAACCCTCGGCTGCTGAACTGTTCGCTCTGCGACGGATTGTTAATCGCGCGCGATCGAAAAGAAGAAGAACGTGTGCTCCTCCGCTGCCAGTTGCTGCTGCTGCTGTTGTTGTTGTTCTTCTTGTTATTAAACGCCGCCGACGACGACGACGATGTTGTCGTTGGTGCTAAATGACGCGATCGAAACGACGGGGAAGAAGAGGAAGAGGCGCCGAAAGCTCGCAAAGGGGTCGACTCTTTGGCGCGATGAAAAAAATCATCGCGAGACTTCCCCCTCAGCGCGCTGCTGCTCGTCGGAAAAGAAGAGGACGAAAAAAATTTCCTGCTCGACGTTTTCGACCCTCTTCTCGTCGTCGCCGTCGTACTCGTCGTCGAATTAGTATTACTTTTATTATTTGCGCTTCCTCTCCTGACCACCAAAAGGCGCCGCCGCTGCTGCTGCGAAGCCGCCGCGATCGTGCCGGACGACGACGACGGTTTAGTAGCAGTAACAGCGGCGCCTCGGTGTATCCGCACAAACTTCGGCGTGATGTTTATGCACGTCAGCTTGCTCATTTTTTTGTCTTTTTTTTGTTTGTTTTTTTTCCTCCTCTTTTCTCTCTTTTGTCACTCAAGATTCAAGTTTACCTCTCTAAACTCTGCCGCTGCTGCAGCGCGTGTGCGTGCGTGCGTGTCTCGCTACGTTTTGCACCACGCGCCGGGCAGATGCTCTCTCTGTCTCGCTCTCGCTCTGATCTTCTGTTTTCGAGCGAAGACGCGTGTGTGTAACCTCTCCTCCCGTTATCTCTCTCGATCCTTTTTTGTGCAGAATTATTATTTTCTCACAGCGGCAGGAAGAGCGCACGCAAAAATCTCGCTGATGTGTAGGAGTTTAGGGTTTAGGGTTTAGGAAAGGCAGGAGAGACCCACCCAGTTTTCTTCACAGCGCGACCCGTATGCATAGAAGAACTCTTTTGCCTGTTTTGGCCTAAAAAGTGAAGCGCTCTCGGCCACTGTGCGCTACGACGACGACGACGACGCGCGAGACGACGACGCGCGAAATGAGCACCACTGCTACTACCATTACTACTACTACTACTACTGCTCTGGAACGAGCGATCGCGCGGACGCTGGAGAATTTCGCCCGGAGAAGTTCTTCTTCTTCTTCTTCTTCTTCTTCTTCGAGTGGTGGAGGTGGAGGTGGTTCTGGGGTGTTCCTGACGCGGTCGCGCGCCGTGTTGCGGTTAACCGGTGCGGATTGTAAAAAGTTGCTCCAAGGCGTGCTGACGAACGACGTGGACGCGCTGCTTTTAAATAACGACAGAGATGGTGATCGATTGAACGAAGAGGAGGAGAATGGTACGATGGTGATAAAGAAGAAGAAGGAACTGTACGCGGCGATGTTGACGCCGAAAGGACGAATCGTGACGGACGTGTTCTTACACGCGGTGGGTGGTGGGAAATGTGAGATTTTGATTGATTCGTGTCGAACCGCCAAGGAGAGTTTGTTGACGCAAATAGTGCGGAGGAAGTTACGGTCGGACGTTTCCGTGGAAGATGCGAGCGAGGAGATGAGCGTGCGCGTGGTGCATCCTCCTCCTTTCGATGATGGTGATAATCTGCTCTTACCGGCGGACCCGAGATGGTTTGGATTAGGACGACGCGGGATAGTCTCGCGAACGGCGGCGAAGAAAACGGACGAAGAAGTAGAGATGGACGAAAAAGCGTACGCGCACTGGAGGCACGCGAATGGCGTGCCAGAGGGGTCTTTAGAACTTGGCGATCGTTTCCCGGCCGAAACGAGGTTGACGCATTTAAACGCGGTCTCTTTTACGAAGGGATGTTACGTCGGGCAAGAGCCGACGGCGAGAGCGGAGTTTCAAGGCGAAGTGAGGAAAGGCGTCGTGCCGGTCGTTTTCGATGAAAGTAAACGAGTCAAAGTGAACGGCACGGTCATATCGAAAAAAGACGGTAAAGAGATTGGGAAAGTCGTCGCCTCTCGGGGCGGCGGCGTTGGGTTAGCGTTGGTGAGATTTGCGAAAGTAGAAAACGTCAGCGAAGGCGTTTCGATTGAAACGGTCGAAGGAGGAGAAGAGAAGGGATTCACCGAGTGCGAATTTGGAACACCAAACTGGTGGTCGCACCATTGGAACTCGAGAGATTAGTTTTTAGTGAGCTTGCATTGCGCTATGTATTATTAAATTATGTATAGAAATCTACAACAATGTCTAAGAATATAGAAGAAAATTTCTTGTATGTTTACGAGGATGCTTCCATTTGCTTTTGTTTTTTCCACGCGTACGCGGCTTCCAACAACTTCAAGTTTGGTTTCGCGCCTGCCTCTTCTGGGAACACGTAATCGTAATACTCTTCCATTCCGGCATCTTCGCCGTCTTCGGTGTACATCGGACGTTTTCTCTTGACGCGTTTCGGCATCTTTTTGTCCACGGCGTCTATCAATTCTTTCTTTTCGTTCGACGCGCCAGAAGCGTTTTCCTCAAACACTTTCCAGGCCTCCAACAACATAACGCGTTCCTCTTTCGCATCCGGTTGGTTCGTTTTTAAAGCCTCCAAAGCGCGTTCGAAAACTTTTCTCGCGTTTTGCTCTCGAACTTCTTTCGATTCCGTCGGTGTCTCCTTTACGTACGCCTCTTCTCGTTTTCTTCTTTCCGCCTCCGTCTCTTCATCTTCGTCCCACTCCTCGTCGTCCTCGGGAGGCGGCAAGACGATTTTGTTTTCAAACTTGGCAAAACTCATCCAGACTTTCACGTGCTCTGTTTTCTCTAGCAATCGCTCGTACAAAGCCCTCGCTTCGACTCTGTTCCCGATGGCAATTTCAAAGTCAATGTACGCCTTCCATAAGTTTTCTGGCATGTCTAAAGCAGGTTGCTCGATTGCCATTTCAAAAATGGCCCGACCGCGTTCGGTTTCTCCTAAATCCTTCTCCAACTCGGCGTATTTCACCCAACTTTCGCAATCTCTCGGGTTCAATTCTAATGATTTCTCGTACAGCGATCGACATCGGTCAACGTTTCCTAACTGCGACTCGATCTCAATGTACGCGTCAAAGATTTTTGGTTTCGGAGCTAATCCTATGGCTAAACCCATAATCTTGCGAAACGCGTCTAATTTTTTCCTTCTCAACTCAAACTTAGCAGCCATGATCCACACTTTCGAAAACGAAAACTCGCTGTGGGGGACCAACTTTAAGAGCTCTCGCATAATCTCTCTCGCGCGATCGAAATCTTTCGCATCTAGCTCTTCGAATAGGAAATAATTGATCCAGAGATACACGTATCGCCGCCAATACCTCTTCTCGTTTGCCGGCGGTTTGTTCCCAATCGCGCGTTCGTACACCTCCCGGACTTTTTCCCACTCTCCGTTTTCCTCTTCTAATTTCGCAAACGCGAACCAATGATCGTAATTCATCGGTTCCTTTTCTACTAAGTTTTCGTATTCGTGTCTTCGTTTCTCTACGACTGCATTCTCGATGCCTTTCGAGTCGCCAAACTGTTTCTCAAACGTCATCATCGCTTTGCGAATGGAATCGTGCATCGATTTCGGTAACGCCGTCAGCGCGTACTTATAAATCCCTCTCGCGCGTTCGTACTCGTGATTCTTCTCTTCAAACTTCGCGTACTGGACGTACAAATCGTCAACGTCCTCCTCCTCGCTCAACATTTCAATCCCAGCCTCGAACACTTTCCTGCAATTTTCATTGTCGTGTTTCTGATACTGCTCAAACTTCGCCCACTTCCCGAAGACTCTCGTCGATGGATGGACCTGCGCGTATCTCTGATACACATCTCTCACGCGATCGTACTCTTTATATCGCATCTCAAAGTTCACAAACGCGTTCCACGCTAACTCGCTCGGTTCCCATTTCATCCATTTCTCAAACACGTTACGACACGCCGCGATTTCGCCCATCGTCTCTTCCATGTGCGTAAACTTATACCACAAAACGTCGTATCTCGGCAACAAAGAGCACGCTCTGTCCCACACGTTCCTCGCGTGATTCACAAACCCAGCTCGCATCTCCATTTCCGCGTAGTTTATCCAGACCGGAACTTCTTTGTAATTTTGATCAATCGCGCGTTCCCAGACGCTTCTCGCTCTCGCGAAATCCCCTTGGCCTTCCTCCCATTGCGCGTATCGCGTCCATACTTTTGAGTCCCAATACGTTCTCCGAATCACATCTTCGAAGTCTTTCCGCTTTTTTAAACGATATTCGTACAATTCCTCCGCGTTGGTAATCCTTTGTCTCGGCGCGATATACGTGTCGTCCTGTCGTTCTTTCGCTTCGCGAACGATTTGTTCAGCCGTGATTTGGATCGGCGCTGCGGACTTGTTCTTCACGCGCGTCGCTCGAGGAAGGTTCGACGCGGTCGCCGCTTTGGACATGTTCCGCATCATGGCGTTCGCGTCGACGCCATCGTCGTCCCCTGCCATTTCGACGCGTTGTCCACTTTGTGCTGCTGTTAGTGTGTTGTTGTTGTTGTTACTCGCAAGTGGACAATTGAAGTGAAGTTTTGGCGGCGAGTTCGTAAAAAGAAAAGAAAAGGAAAGAAAAGAAAAGAAAAAAAATACAGCGAGAAGGAAAAAATTTCCTGGATCACGCTCGTGTGTGATTACAACCGCCTCGCGGACGCTCGGTTCTGAACAAACTCGTACACGACGTCCACGAAGTTTTGGGGACTTTCGTACGGCCATAAGTGACTGTATTCGCCTTCGACTTCGAGAAACTCGCCTCGCGGCATCGTTTCGGCGTCGGCGCTTTTCTGTTCGGCTTTGTGGCCAGCGAACTCGTCGCCTTTGACGTGGAGAATTAAAGTTGGAATTTCGATGGATTTGACTTCATCGGGCGACAAATCGAACGTCGTCCATGATTTAACTTGGTTAGCGAATCCATCAAGGGTGTTCGTATCGCACGTAAAGTGGAGCAAGTCATCGCCTTTCATCTTTTGCGCGTCGAGCGCGTCGTAGTTTGGTCGAATACCGAATCTCATGAGACCGATGAAGCCACGAATACCGCACGCGCGAACGAACATCTCTGTAGAGAAAGCTCGCGTGAAGACTCGATCCATGAATTTTCTGTTTGCGATCACTCCTCTTGAGGTAAAACCAAACAGAGAAAGCGAGTCAATTTTTGGAGTAGTCAGTCTCTGGTCTCTTCGTCTGGCGCTGAGAAGGACTCCAATCCACATAGCCACGCCTGCACCGATGGAATATCCGACGATGTGCGTCTTAGTACCGATTTTATATCTCTTCTTATCTTCTTGAACCTTTCGTAAGACTGCCATCACATCCATGGCCAACACGCGGAGCGAGTCGAAATCGACGATATCCGTCGCCATACCCATACCTCTCATATCCAACGTCAGCACGGAACAGTTCTCTTTCTCACAAAAAGCCTCGACAATACCAGAAGCAAACCACGTTTCTTGAGTCCCACCGGTACAATTAAGTAAAACTATGGTATTCTCAAGCGGCGCGTTCGGGACATCCGCAAGAAAAGACACACTCGCCGACACGGAAAACTCGCTGACTAACTTTGCACCTCTCGCCTCGTCGTCGTTCGCCTCGTCCATCTCGTCGACGAAACGAATCTCCCTCGCCTTTCCCAACGTCGTCGCCGCTCTGGGTACCGCAAACTCCACCTTAATCCTCCTCGAACGCGTCGGCGCGCGCGCCACGTCCTCCTCTTCCGACCGAAGAAGACTCTCTCGTATTTCACCGTATTCTTTCTCTCTCGCCTTCCGCACGAAAAGTGGCAACACGTGCGGCGATCGAGAGAGCACGAACCCGATCGAACGCATCGAAAAAGCGATCGATGAAAACAACGCCGAAACGGCGAGAGTCAGTCCGTCCTCGAGGATCTTCGAGCAGCAAACGGCGAGCATCATCGCGCGTCCTCCGGGCGCTTTCGTAAACTATCTCGAAAGCAAATGTCGCATGCGAGAAAACGTAAAAAAAAGAAAAAGAAAAATCGTGCGTTTTTTTTCCTCCAAGAAAAAATTCAAAAACTCCAAAAGAGAAGAGAAAAACTCCAAAACGCGGAGAGAGAGAGAGAGAGATGGCACCTTCCTCGACGGCCAAATCCGGCCGCTCGTTCGTCGTCCTCCAAGACATTTCCCTCCACTCGCCGATACTGTCGATAAAAATAAACCCAACCATCGACGTCGTCGCGGTGAGCACGAAAGATGGCGCGCTGTCTTTACACCGCATCGACTGGCAGCGCTTGTGGAGACAGGTGTCCCCGGGGAACGAGGCGACGTGCTTGACGTGGAGAGAAGACGGGAAGATTTTAGCGGTGGGCAGGAGGAACGGCGACGTGGAGTTGTTTCACGTGGAGAACGGGAACAGCGCGACTGGTGGAGAAGGCGCGGTGTTTCCGAGCTGGACCGTGGAACGAATGACGGAGAGATGCGATTCGGTTGAAGAAGAAGAAGAGGAAGAAGGAAGGAAGATAACCGCGCTGTGCTGGACGGGAGTTGGAAGCGGGGGACGCGATGCGTCGGGAACGACGACGTGCTTAACGAAAGAGTTTGAAGCGCTGGCGAGGAGCGGAAGCCACGTTGCGACGACATCGAGTTCGACTTCCGGGAGCACTCTTCTGTTTAGCGACGACTCGTCGGCGAGCAAATTTCACGCGCGGCCGAAACTGAGCGTATCAAACGCCGCGTTGGCGATGATGAGAGGCGGTAAGAGTAGCGGCATTCAGAGTGGGAAGAGTTTCGGGTTCGTGAGGCGGAAAAAAGGGGTGGACGCAGAGGAGACGATAGAGGATGACGCGTTGTACGAGGACGAAGAGGACGAAGAGGACGAGGACGAGGAGCACTGGGAAATCGATGAAGACCAACAGGCGTGGAACAGAGACCAGATTTTAGATCATAAGGCACCGCCGAGCCAAATGAATATTTTGGTCGCCGGAGATGTGAGTGGAAACGTTGCGTGTTTTGGTTTCGGTGCGTTTCCGTTGTTTTGGCAAAAAGTACCGATGAATAACCATAGCAACAACAACAATAAAGACGAGGAAGGAAAATCTGAGATGGTGGAGGCGGTGTCTGTATCGAAAGAAAGAAACGCCATTTGTACGCGCGCGAATGGCAACGCGTACTCTACGCTGTCTTTTGATTTGCTTTCGCAGCATCGCGTGAAAGCAACGTATGATTTTGCGTTACACGCGGCGCACACCAGTCAGCTTTTAAGCGCGTGTTTGAGCTCGGTCGCGACGCTTTCGAAACGATGGAAAGAAGCTTTGCACACAGCGTTTTACCACACGGTGGTTCATTTTGCCATCTCGTCGATTGACCCAGATTTTCAAAGGTTTATAGTAACGGAGAAACCGAAAAGAGCAGCGAAAACTAGCGCCGGGGCATCTTACTTGAGAGGCGACGACGACGACGAAGCGAACGAGAAGAAAACGTCCATGAGTGAAATCATCGCGGACGAGAAGTTACGCGCACAGTTTTGCGATATTTTTTGTAAAGATGCGTTGTCGTTGTACGAAACTGGCATCATCGATCGTGGTTTAGAGGATTTTTTCGGCGTTAGGTGCAAGTCGGACGAGTTGAAGAAACGAGCGAGGCGCTTAGACCACGAGACGAACGTAGCTCACGACGTTTTGGTGAGGAAGGTTGCGCCGGCGTTGTCGGCGGCGTTTAGTCGCTTGCGAGAATTAAGAGGATTGTCTAGGTGGAAAAAACACGCAAAACCACTCGGTCTTAGAGAAGAAACGTTGGATAAGTTGTGCGACGAAGTCGAGTTGGCGTGTTTGGCGTGTCACGACGCGGCGACGGCATGTACAACGGTTGGGAGTAGGAATCGCGCCATATTCACGTTTCTAATGCGTGCGCAGAAACGCATGGAAACTGGCGCACCATTAGCAGCGGTACCGAACTTACCGGAAGCAAATGTAGAAAATGTGATGGATGCTCTTAGGCGAAGTTCAGAATTATCCACGGATCGATTGGAAATGCAGCTGTCGAGACACGGCGACGATGACGGCATACGCTACGGCGGCTTGCGAGACTGCTTAGAAACGCTTTTGAAAACGTGGGACGAAGATTTTCTTCGCGAAACGAGCGGTACGATCGAAGGAAATGTGATCGCAACTTCCGTGACACCTGGCTGCAGCTCAGCAATAGACGACGACGCTGACGAACAAACGAAGAAGTGCGACGTGTTGAGCGCCAACGCGACGTTTATAAGTTCCGGATCTCTCGCAGTTCCGGAAAGCTTTCGAGACGCGGTTCGAAACGGATGCCAGTTTGGTAAAGATATCGTTGCTTCTAACTTCGGCATAACCAACGACGATATGGATGACGACGCCGACGAGCTGTACTACGAAACCGTCGAGCCCCTTGACGCTCTAGAATACAAGAACGGCCGCGTGCTCACTCTACTGGTTCCCAAAGATGAAGCGGAAGAAGACATGTCGGAGGACGAGAATTCAAATCGCCATAAAGCCGCCGTTCTCGTTCTCGCCGACGACGCGGCTGCTACTGAGGACGATGACGATGAGGACGAAGACGAGCGCAAGTGTCGCCGCCTACCGCCGAACGCATTAGGCCCAATCGAATGTTCGACCTCCCGAGGTTTAGCCGCCGTGCGCATCGGCTCGAACCGATTCATCGTTTTAGATTTAGAAGAAGACGAGGAAGACGACGAAGACGAAGACGAGTAATACCATTACAACTGTACTAACAATCGCACAAATCAAGCCTGCCAATTCGACCCCATTTTCATGATGTAATTATTGTTCAGCGTCTTCAACTCCTCCAAGTAGTGCTCGGCGCACAACATTCCATCCGTCAGTTGAGATTCGTAAAATTGCCCCACGTTACCCTTTTCATCCTCCCTCGGCATCGCGCCTTTCGCAGAACATGCCGAACATTCCACTCGCACGACCACGCGCGCGTTCCCATTTGCCATTTTATCCTCCTCGTCGATTTCGATGGTGTAGGATTTCCCATCTTCATCTTTTGATGGCATTGACATTTATTTTTATTTTTTATTGCTTCTGGAATTCGAGCGAGCGTTTTTCTGTTGAAAACCTGAGAAGAGGTTTTGTCTTGTCTTCTTCACTTTTTGTTATTTATTACATGCTGCGGCTGATGTTGGCGCGCGGTTGTTCTGCGACGACGACGACGACAGCATCAACGACAGCGACCGCGGCGGCGATGTCTGCGACGAGGATGGCAATGGTGGTGGTCCCGAAGACGGGAGAGAAGGGTACAAAACACCGCACGAGAATTGGAAACAACAACAACAACAACCTAGGAGTGTTTGTGCCGTCGCGGAGGAGGAGGATGACGACGACGACGACGACAGCGTCGGCATTCGCGGCGGCCTCCTCTTCTTCATCTTCCTCTGAGAATACCAAGGAAGAAGTTCGCAGGGATAACTTCACCTACCCGCCGGAGTACCTCGACCTCGGTCCTCGCATCAAGAAAGCTTTGGTGGATAGCGCAGAGTTCGACCCAGAGTCGTACGACTTGGTGTGCGACGTCCGGTCGCCTTCGGAATACAACGACGACCACGTTCCGTTCGCCATCTCCACGCCGGTGTTGACCGATAAGCAGAGAGAAGAAATCGGGACCATGTACGTCCAAGTCGATCCGTTCGAGGCGAAGAAGTTGGGCGCGAAATTGACGAGCGAGAACTTGAGTAAAATTTTAGAGCGACATTTTTTGCATCTTCCGAAGACGACTAAGGTGTGCGTGTATTGTTTTCGAGGCGGAGAACGGTCGCTTTCGTTAGCGCACGTGTTGTCGAGAATCGGGTTCGACGTTTCCTACGTTCCGGGCGGGTATAAGAAGTACCGAGAGACGACTTTGAAGTATCTCAAAGAGGAGGCGGCGAAGTTTCATTTCCACGTCATCGCCGGGAAAACCGGGTGCGCCAAAGGGAAGCTGTTGGACGCGCTCGAAAAAAGAGGCGCGCAGGTGATTGATTTAGAACGGTTCGCGGAACACAGAGGTTCAGTACTAGGGGAAGATCCCGAGAATGGATTCGTCGGGCAACCGAGTCAAAAGATGTTCGATTCGAGGTTGGCGCATAAGATGCGAAAGTTTGACGAGAAGAGAGTTATTTTCGTTGAAGGCGAGTCTTCGATGATTGGTAAAGTCCAAATACCGACGACGACTTGGAAGAGAATGGGTGAAGGTAAAGCGACAATATTGAGCATACCGATGGAGCACAGGGTCAAATGGATCAGGCAAAATTACGAGCATTTCGAGACGACGGAAGTTCCGAGACTGTTGGAAAAATTGCAAGTATTGGAGAAGAGAGTCGGGAATGAACGGGTCAATCAATGGAGAAGTCTAGTCGCGGAGAAGAAATGGGATCAGTTTGTTGAGGAGATTTTGGTTCATCATTACGATCGAGCGTACGACCAAGCGTCGAGACGCTCGAGACCGAACGATTTCGATGAAAAGAGCGGCGAGAGGAAAAGGGCTGATCAAGGCGGTGCTGACGAGTTGTTCTTAGAAAATTTAGAGGAGAAGACATACGACGAAGCCGCAAAACACTTGATAGAGAAGTACGATAAGGTGTTGTGAATTAGTTTGTATATTAGTATTTATGTATACCGTACCAGGTAGAAGTATTTAGCAAGTGTCTATTTATTATTCAATCTTCTTTTTATTCTTATTAGTTCGTAGTATATATATGTGAAGCTGCGCTGCCGCATCAGTTTTCTTTCTCAATCTTCGTCGTCGTCCATGTTCAATTCATTCGGTGCAATCATCCCCGGAACCTGCGCTAAGCGTTCCTTGGCTACCTCTGCCAACCTGGCTTTCTCTTCTTCGGCGAAATCTGCGGTTGAGAATTGTTTACTCGCGACTAAGAAGTCGCGCAAGTGGTTCTTGAACTGTACCAAATCGCTTTTATACTCCATCATCCCGCTCGCGAATCGCTCGACGTCGCCCGCGGACATGTTCGGGAACGAGCCGGCTAATAACGTCGCCACGTGGTCTTTGATAAAGTGCGCGTTAGATGAATATTGGCCTTGTTTTTCTTGGGGGCACAACGAAGCCGTCAATCTCTCCGGCGAGTCCGCGACGGTGAACAAGTTTTGCAACAACAAAGCGTGCAACTTGAACCCAGGCTTGTGGAACCCATCCGTCAACACTGCAAAAATTTCAGACAACAACGTGAGATAGAAGGATTGGTAAAAGGCGTTGCAAAACTCGGACATCTGGAAGTACTTCATCATTTCGAGAAGTAAGTGTAATCCTTCGTCCGCAACGTTTCTTTCCGTGTGTCTGAACGCCCAAACGATAGAGTCAATCACCAACTTCAAGTGCTCTGGAGATAACGTCGCGATGGCGCGGAAGCAATGGTTCGTCACTTCACGAAGTAACGAGAAAAACTTCAAACGGTGGTCCGGATAATCCTCAAAGTTCACCGTAATCATCCCTAGCGTGCATTCAAAAACCGCGTCAAATATTTTCGGGATTTCGTCAATCATCGCGCCCTTCACTTTCTTCACGATGGCAGCGAATAACGACAAGACTTCAGCGTCACGCGCATCCGGTACGTTTCTCGCGTAATCGCCCAAGATTGGATCGTACATTAACGGGACCAGCTGTTGTGCCACCAAGTGCGGGTCTTCGCACCCTTCCACGAAGGTTTCAATCAATCGCAAACACTCTCTTTTCACCGAGCGAGTGAGTTTCACGAACGAGGATTTTGACGCGTACGGTCCGCCTTCCGCGATGGCGGCTGAAATCAACTCCGAGTAAAGTTTGTACACATTCAACAAATCGCCGTATATTAAACTCATTTGGTTTTGGAATGGTTGTCCAAGCGAAATGCAGCAGTGCGTATTTGTTTTCAAAATGTTTAAGATGTTCTTGATGACCTCTTGCGACTTCAAACTCTCGCTTGATTGCCTTGCTTGGGTCATGATGAGGTTCCAAGTTTCGTTTGGCGGAGTCATCAATCGCTGCACGTACTCCTCTTTCTTCGCCAAGTTCAGTTCCGAGGAAACCATGTGTCCGACGGCTTCGTAAAAGATGTGGACTTGATGCGGCTCCAAATCGCGAATGGTGTTCGTTAAACCTCTCAACAACTCTTCCACGAACGGTTCGTGTTCGCCAACTTGCGTGATGACGAATTTGCGCTTGCACTTGATGGTGATTTTCAAGAACGTATCGCACGCCATGTCTTGCACCCCGGGGTGGGTTTCGTGCATAAACTCGAACAGTTTATTCACGACGGTTTTTAGAAACTTCCAGTGTAATCTGAGAAACCTCGGGTATTGGCCGACGACGTACATGATGTTACTTGCGATGACTGCCTTGTGATCTTTCCCGCGCATGATTTCGCACAAGTTCAACAAGTCTCGAATCGCCGTAACCAAAAATCTATTCTCTTGGTCTTCTTGCATGGAACCGGAAATACTTCCAATTGCCCAGCACAACGTGTTCAGCGTATTCCACGTGTATTCCCGACCGTTTAATTGATTGCTCAATTTCTCCAACATTTGTTGTTCGGTATCTTTGTGGTCCAAGTGCGCCAAGTAAATCAACGTTTCGCGCATTATTTTGTATTGAACCAAAACGTCGTTGTCTTTCAACGTTTCGCGAACGATGTTTCCGTTTTCATCTTCCACGATCAACACTTCTTCGGGTTTCGCCATTCTCGAAATCATCAACATTCTCAGCTTGCTCATCGGCGCGGAATATAACGCGCGTCTTTGCGATCCAGAGGAAGAGCCGTTTTGTTGCGCGGGCGCGCCGAACGTGAAATCAGCCGCACTCGGGAAACCATCTTGACCACCAGAACCAGCCCCGGAATCGCTCGCTTGGAACAAGTCGCACACCAACGCGTGCCAATAATCCAAACACACTTTAAAGACTTCCGGTTCGTCCACGTACGAAATGTTCAACAAATACTCCAAACCGTTCAACAAGCTGCTTTGCAACTCCGGAGTGGTTTCCAGCAGCTTCACGTGCGCCTTAAAAAACTGCGTGAAGAAAATGGCCAAGTTTTGGACGAACGCTTGCTCGTTGTCTGATCCGTTCGCGTAAGCATCCGGGATGTTTGTGTTCCTCGGCAACGCCGTCGCCAAATGGTTCATGAGCTCGGTATACATCGCGACAAACTTCCCGTTGTATTGCGCGTCGACGAGCAAACTCCCAATCTCCGCCAAACATTGCAAAACCACGTTCCTATACGTCGGGTTGGGAAACAATCTCAACAACGTTTCCAACAAAGGACTCTCAAAGATGTACCCGAGTGGAATCCACGTCAAAAACGCATGCAACGTCACCAACGTTTGCGAAATCAACTCGGGCTTCTGCGAGTTCGTCAACACAAACTCGCACAACTCGTGAATCATCGCGAACTCCGCGTTTAAGCTCGTCTTCAAACTCTTAATCTTATCCTGCGTCATCTCTCCTCTCGAGAAATCAAAAACTTCCTCCGATAAGAGCTTCAAAATGTTCAAACAATTCTCGCACAGCGATTCGCTCATTTTCGCCGCGCCGACTAAATCCGGAATGAAACTCGGCCATCTGTGCGGCCAATCGTGCTTGACGATTTGCACCAACACGTTATTAATCTTTGTCACGTACGCTCTTTCCTTTCGAAACAACTGTTCGTCCCCGGACAAACTGATCACCAAGTTCGATATAAAATTCTTGATCCCTTCTCTCTGTTCCAACGGCAACGATCCCCAACGAAACTTTATCACGGAGTCTAAGATTTGCAACGCGAAAAACTTCGTGTTCGAGCTCTTCGAGTGCTCTAATATCCCATCCACTCTCGTCCACGCGTGTTCGTGCTCTTGCATCTGCTTCATGATCTGCTCTGCTTCGGCTCTCAGTTGCGGATTACCCCCTGGGGAGTAAAAAGCGTTGACGACGGCATCCAAGACGGTCACGTCGAACGGTTTCGAGAAGTCGAGCAAGGCTTCCGAGCCCGGGAACGCGGACGACATGCCGGAAAGAGAAAACGAGCTCTTCTGCTACTTCTCCTCCTCCCTCTGCTCCTTCTTGCGGACGAATCCTCTCTTCGAGCCGCCCAAAGTTAAACTTCTTTTCTAAATCTTCTTTTCTGTTTTCCCCAACGGGTTTCTTTTTTTTTTTTATCTCCGCGCGAAGAGAGAAAAAAATTTCAAAGTCAAATAAAACCACTACAACTTAAACCGCGCCTCCTCCTCCTCGCAGAAAGAGCCGCCAGAGAGAGAGAGAGAGAGTAAAGTGTGTATGTGTGTGTGTGTGCGTCAAGTCAGCTAAAAGTTGTTGGCGTCGCGCGTTTACAAAGTTTAAGAGTAATAAACTCGCTTCGTCGTCAAAGAGTCCCAATGGGGGAGTCGTCGTGTAAAAAAAATTGTGGGAAAAAGTTTTGTCGGAAAAACAAAGAGGGAAAATTTTTTTACGCAAACCCTAAATTGTTCAAAAAGCAAACAGTTACATTCTCTGGACCAGAGAGACTCTTACGCTCTGCGACGCGAGAGAGAGAGAGAGAGAGAGAGAGGGCACGTAAAAACGACCGTAAGGAATGGCACCGACCGCGCCTTCTTTCCTCCCTGCGGCGGATATCGTGGCGGCTGCGGAAGCGGCTGGCGTGTACGACGAGGAAAAGAAGAAGAAGAGTGGAAATGGGAAGAAGGAAAACGGGGAAGAAGACGAAGAAGAAGCATCATCATCATCGTCAGACGAGGAAGACGGGTACGAGTTTGGCGAAGAGGAGACGGAAATGGCGAGGAAATTGTTGGCGCGCGACGAGCTGAGACGGAACGGAGACGGCGGGGATTCGTCGTCGTCGTCGTGGTCGAGTTCAGAAGACGACGACGAGGATGAAGAAATTTTAGACGCCGCAGAGCTTCCAAATTGGCTGAAAGATATTAAAGAAACTGGACGAGAGAGAGAAAAAGCGGAGGAGGAAGACGTAGACGCGACGAATGTTTCGCCTCCGAGGACGAAGAATGAAATAGTAGACCACGTTCCGGAGATGCCAGACGTGCCTGAGATTGGTGCTGAAGAAGAGATTGAATTCGTTGGGCAGATAGTTTCCGTCGTCGGCGACGTGTGCGTCGTCGCGAGCGAAAAGGAAAACCAGGCGCCGTTGGACGAAACCACGCCGTTGTGTTCGGAAGAGAGAGTTGGGTTAGGTTTTGTTGAGGAGGTGTTTGGACCAATCACAAAGCCGATGTATACCATGCGGTACGATAAGAAGAAGTGCAAGCTCGAAAACGCGCCGGAGGAGATGACGGTAGGCGTGAAGATATTTTGCGTGCGGTCGATGAAGAAGACACTGGTGCCAGAAAAATTGTATACGAAAGGGTACGACAACAGCGGGGCGAACGACGAGGAGGTTGACGATGACGGCGAGTTTAGCGACGACGAGGCTGAAGCAGAAGCCAAGAGGAAGAAGAATCCAAAACAGAGGAAAAGAAAGGAGAAAGAAGGTGGAGGGGTTTCGGCGTCGAAACTTTGGGAGGGGTTTGTGCCAAAACATCAACTCCCCGGACAACAACAGCAGCCGATGCAACCTCCGATTGGGCAGATGGCTTATATGGGCGGGATGAACGCGGCACCCACTGTTAACCCACCGGGAATGATGATGATGATGCAACAACCGCAAATGCCGCCGCAAATGGTGGTTTCACAGCAATCCGGTGTCTTGCGAGTTCCCGTGCCTGGCGTTGATTTCATTCCTCCGCCTGGTGATTCCGTGAACGCACCTCCGCCGCCGCCACCACCGAAATAGTCAAAGCATATGATATATTAGAGTTTAAAGCGTATGTGAAGTACAAGTACTAGTGCATCTACCACCAAAAAAATTAATAGGTGTGTTGAAGTTACTCCCCTCTTCACACTAACCTATATTTTACATAAACATCGAAGACATAAATTTCGCGCCTTCTTTCGTCTTCCACCACGTCTTCGTCGCCCTAAAGTTGTTTGCATTCCCACTCGCACTTATACCAATGCATTTAAACGACTCTGCTACTACTTTCTCTAATCTATTCGCAGTCTCACCGCTCTCTATCTCCATCTCGCTCCCGCCGACTCTCGGCACGGCGAAACCGGGCACTATTAACCCGGAAACATTTTCACTACCAAACGCACACCGACAACCAGATATGAGACCTTTCAACAATCCATCGCGAACTATGGTTGACTTTTCATCTAATCGCGTCAATTTCTCGTTCTTAAAAACCTCGTTCCCGAAACAAAACATATCTTTCTCCGGATCGCCTTTAACCACCCCTCGCTCGAGCTTCAACGCCGCGCAAAAGACAATCTTCTCAACGCAACTCTCTAAATGCTCTCTCACAAATCTCACCACCGCGTAACATACGCTCGCTTCGTCTATTTCTGGTACCATCACGTTAATCACCAAGCACGAAAGCACGACCGCGTTATTCGCGTTGGGATCCGTAAACTGCACCAAACTCGCGGTAGGAGCAAAAGAAGAAAAATCACCATCGTCGCTCGTTTTCACGAAAATCGCTCGCTCCAACGCGCTTATGTCGTCTTCGTCTTCCTCGCGCGCCGCGTCCTCTTCCTCCTCGCCATCATCATCGCTGCCTCCATTTTTCCCAATCAAATCACCTCCTTTATCGTTGGTAAACTTCAACTCGAACTGTCTCTTCTCCAAAAGCGCGCTGCTCCTTTTTTCCCCGACGACGAGAGAAGACTCGAGCGCTTGCAACGCGCGAACGCCGGCGCCGGCGATATCGCACAGACCAATCGCGAGAACCCCAACGGGAGAAGACGACGGCGAAGAAGAGGAGGAAGAGGACGCGGTCAGGATCGCGTCCTCTTTGCGCGCGAACGAGAGCTTCATCGTCAGGCTTTTTTTTGGGGAAAAGTGGGATTCCAATTTTTTTTGGTTCCTTTTTGCTGTTTGGGAAAAGAGAAAAAAAACGCCTAAACGCGACTCTCTCTCTCTGTGCAACGCATTGCGTTTTGCATGTCCTGAGAGAAAAAAAAGATCACGCGCTCTTTTCCATCTCTCTCTCTCTCTTTTGGCGCCGCGAAACCGGAAATATACCGATAATGTACGCGTGGCAGAGACGATCGAAGAAACCGCTGCTACCGCCGAGACCGACCGATTTCGACGACGTGTTGAAATCGAGCGAAAGCGCGAAGAGACTCGTTTTGGAAGAAGAAGAAGAAGAGATGGAGAAAAATGCGTTACCGAGATTGGAAAACGCTCGCGCTTCTTCTCCTTCGCTTACCGTTGGCGACGGCGAGGAGGGTGAAAGATGCGAGGAAGGGGGCGAGAGCGACGACGATAACAACGACGACGACGACGATTGGTTGACGATGAAAACGAAGGCAACGGAGGCGTTCGTAAAGCTCGATTTCAAACGCGCTTCGAGATGGTTCGGGAAAGCGTTGGAGAAGTTGCAGATCAGCGGAAGCGAAGAAGGAAGGAACGAAGAAGGTAAAAGAAGAGATCGAGCTTCTTTGATGGCGAATCGATCGTTGGCGCTGTTGAGAGCGAACGAGAAAAAAGGGGCGCTCGAAGTTGCTGCTCTGTGCGAAGAAGAAGACGCGTTTTGGCACAAGGGCAGTTACCGGAAAGCGGAAGCTTTGTACGCTTTGGGGGAGTTTAAGGAAGCCGCGGAGTCGTACGAAACCGCAAAGGTAAAGATTTTAGAGTATAAAACCGAAGAGAACGACGTCGATGCAGCTGTGAACGAACTCGACGGTAAAATTCGCGCCTCAAAAGAGAAAATGGAAGAGATGGAAGAGTTGGCGTCGATCGATGAGGAGGCGAACGAGTGGAAGAAAAGAGCGCGAGGCGACGAGAACAAAACCGAGGAGGAGAAAAATAAAGCCGTCGATCAGGCGCAGTTGGACGCGGAAGCGAGAGACAGAGATCCGAAAGTGAAAGAATTAGTCGATCGAGCGATGGAACTCATGAATCCGAAAGAATCTGGGGATGGCAGCGCGAGAGGAGATTTAAACATTACGAAGGAGATGTACGATGAATATTTCGATTTGTGCAACAAAGCGCTCGCGATGGAACCAGAGTATTATCAGTTACACTTCCAAGTCGCCATCGTGTATTTGCGTCTGGGGAAAGTGGCGAGATCAATTGAAACGATACAAAACGCTTTGAAGTATGGACAAAATTTCCTCATCGCGCACTCGCTTCGAGGCAGCTGCTTCGAGTCGCTCGGGGTGCCAAACATCGCAGAGCTTTCGTACGCAACCGGGATTAATGTCTCGTTCGATAATTGCGAAAGTTGGATCGCACTGGCATCGTTGCTGGGCACCTCTCGCGGTGAAGTGACGAACGCGGTACAAATGATTCGTGCGGCATATACTGGCGGCCCAGAAGGCAAATTCAAAGAACCGCAAAGACATCCCATTTTGGCGTTACTTTTGGGCTATTATTTGGACGCGCTCGGGCACGACGCCGAGCCAGCCGCGTTGTTTGATTTCTCACTTCGAAACGGCGGTGGCGTGACACCGATATTCTTCAAAGCAGCAGTTGGTGTGACGAGTGGTGATATCGACGCAGATTCCTTCAAAATGTTACGAAGCGCGTTCGAAATGTTTCGATCTGAAGCTCGAAAATCCATGCGAGAGACGGAGAGTAAAGTGGGCTTGGCGCTCGACGTAACCGGGTATTACAAAAGCATCGAACTCGCGATGCACAAGCTTATTCCGACGCAGTGGAAGAAATTAGAAGAAGTCATGTATGTGTACGAGAATATTATGAACCCTTTGAAAGTTCTCACACCGAAAACGCTGTATTTAACCCGAGAGAATATCGCGTGGCTCTCAGTAGAAGCAGCCGAAGAAGAAGAACGACGAGAAAACGCTCCCGGTATCGTGTTGAAAGGCGGATGCCGCTCCTATGCGGGTGTTCCAGAGAAGCGAGTGTGCGTGGCTACTTCAAAAGAACATCTTCATTCTGCTATCGATGCATGGGACGATGTAAAACAAAGCATGGCTAAAGATATTCCAAAGCAGTTAGAATTTCAGTTCCCAGATCTGGTCGCGCAAGAAATCGTGAGAGCAAAACGTGCGTCTAAGAACGATAAGAAGTTTTCGCTTTCAACCGTCGTCGCTGTCGTACCAAACGTTCGCAATGCGGATTCTCAGAGTCACGTGATTATGCGTTCCAATGGATTCATCGTTTCGTTCGCTTCAAAAGAAGGTGAATGTTTGTTCGATGAAGACGTAGATTCCGACGAGCAAAATGCTCGATTTTTTACCAATCGAGGCGATGGAGGCGACTTGGGCAACAGAAACGCTTTGGAGGTTCCGTTCGATCGAATCGACGCGTGGGCGAACGAATTCGCAAGCGATTTTAGAAACTGGGAAAATGCGAGGGATAGTTTATTCAACGCCACGAATGCCGTCGCAAAAGCGGTTCTTTCTCACGTGAGTGATGCATCGAACGTAATAGGTGATTGGACGTTCGCAAAACACGCTCGGGTGCGCTCGCCGTTATTTTTGGAGTTGACATTTGTCATCGACGAAGCGAGCGAAATGCCGAAACTCGTGACCGTCGATCCAGCACCAAGTTTTTCTGGTCATAAGAAATACGGCGTCGCTACATCCAGCGTAACAGAGGGTGCAGAAGAAAGTAAAGAAAAAGTAAACGAGTACGCCTACCCGATAGCGTCCGGCGTATGCGATGCGGCTTGGATGTTCGCCTTTGATGCGCTCGAAGACGACTTACTCGAGCACGAGAGAAGCGACGATGCGATGATGAACTTTGCAGACGGTGCCGTTTCTTTTGTTTTAACTACGTGATAGTTTATTATAATTGTACACATATAAATATGACATTATTACAAAGCTCTGGGCGCCGGAAAACGTTTCATTTGTCGCGGAGCGGGTATGCTCGTGAGACCCGACGGTTGCTGACGCTCTTGCTGCTGCTGCACTTGTTGTTGCGCGTTTCTCTTCGATGGTGGCACGTACACGTTCGCGGTATTAGTTTTCTCGTTCAACGCCGCTCTAGATGATGATTCGTTCGAATGCTCCTGCGTTTCCGTCGCTTCCATCCTCGGATACGTCAAAACCATGCTCGGACTGCGAATCCCAACCATGGCGGCGTGTCTATCGTACGCTTTCTTCGCGCTCTGCTGAAGCATCGCTTCTGACGATGTGGCTAAGTTATTATAAGTATTATGACCGCTAAATCGAGTCTGCTGTCCGTTCACCGGCGTCTTCCGACTTCGTTTCGCCGACGAGTTCAACAGCCCGTTCTCCTCCCCTTCTCCTCCTCCTAATAGGGAACTTTCGTTTTCAAAAATCATCTGCGAAGACGCCTGTCGCTTATTCGGTCGAACCACTTTATCCGGCGAGACAAAAAACAAGGAAGATTGGTTTCCCATCGGCTCGCATTGCAATCCCTTTTTGGAAGTGCGAGAGTATCATTCGGCCCGGAAACGAGAAGAAAAGCTTCGTCGTCAGGAGAGAAAGAAGAAAAAAGTGGATTTCCGAGGAGTGTGGGGAAAATGCGAAAGCGAGAAAAGAGGGTAAAATACTGCACGCAACAATTTCAAAATCGCGTATTAATTACCGTGTAAAATGGTTTGTGCAAAGCGTTCGGAATCATGATGCCGCTCTCTTTTCTTTCTCTCTCTCTATATGTGTATAACTATGAATATCTCTGTGTGCTCTCGCACAGAACGCGCGCGAGCGTCTGTCTCCTTCTGACGAGGAACGAAATCTTTTCAAAAAAAGTTGTGTTTTTACCCCTTACAAAAAAAAGGGATTCGCAGTCAAACCCTAAACCCTAATCGCAGTTGAAAAAATCCCCTACAAACCGTCATCGTCAACAACGAAACGCGCGCGCGTGAAAGAGAGAGAGAGGAAGAGATTGAAAACAACACACACACACAAAGAGAGAGAGAGAAATGGTGCGTCTTTATGCCGTGCGATTGTTATATTTTCTACTACCCGTGCGATATACACAATGTATACATCTTTGGTTTCTCTCTTCTCCTCTTTTGGTTTGACTGTCGCACCGCGCGCTCACATCTTCTTCTTCTTCTTCTTCTTCTTCTTCTTCTTCGCGACAACCACGACAGGACGAGCAACAGCTCAGGGCGCAAGCCGCCGCCGCAGCAGCAAACGCAGACTTAACGAACGCCCCAACCTCTCGCCAGGAGCAAGCCGAGAGGCAAAAGTTGGAAGAGCAAAGAGAGGAAGAACGACAGGCGTTTTTAGCGGCGATTTTAGACCCGTCCGCGAGAGAACGACTCGCTCGCGTAAAACTGGTAAAACCGGAGAAGGCGAGAGGCGTGGAACAGACCATCATAAACGCCGCGAGGCAAGGTAAACTGGGGAAAGTCTCCGAAAAGATGCTGATAGATATGCTGAGCACCGTTTCGGAGAGCGGGATTGGAGAGACGAAGGTTGGGAGCATTACGTTTGAGAGGAAGAAGAGCGCGTTCGACGACGATTCGGACTCGGACGACGACGCGTGGTAGTAGCGAGGAAGACTCGCGCGACGCATAACGCGTTAAACGCGTATTAGTAAAAAGTCATCAAAATAGCATCGTTCATAGCATATTTATAGTAAAGATAACGGTATTTATTTTCGCGAGTGTAGTGCTCGCGCGTAGTGCTCTTGGAGATATTCAAACAAAACGTGCGTATTCGCTTTTAAACTTCGTTCTTCTTTTCGTGAAAACGCTTGCATTTGAAGAAGAGAATTCCTCACAAGAGAGACATCACGCACCATGAGCGGCGCGGATAATTCGAACATCGATTCGCACATCGCCACGCTCGAGGAGGCGCTCGACGCGCTCAAGCGCCAGCGATATTCTCGCGATTTTTCCTCCGTCACTAATACCAACAGCCACGAAGAAACGAGGCAAAGAGACGAGGACAAGGAAACCGCGCTGGCGAGTGAAAACGAACTCTTGCTTCGCGTATTGCGGAAAGTGATGTTAGAGAAGGAGTTTCATCTGCCGTCGCTTTTAACGACGACGACGACGACATCGACGAGCGGCGCGAGAGAGTGTGAGCAGCAACGACGACGAGAGGAAGATTTTGAAGAGGAGGACGCTTTATTCGGCGGCCAATCGTTCAGTCCGTCCAAGTTTCTGTTGCAAAATCAAGACGGCGCGATTCACTCGATGAGAAAGAACTTTTCGGACGAATTCGCGACGGCGAGGACAAAGTCGCAAAAGTTGATTTTGACGAATAACAGAGAGAGAGGAGGAGATGAGAACGATACGAATGGTGGGAATGGTAGAAACAGCAACGGCGAGGAGACGTTATCGAGAAAAGACATGGAGGTTTTAGAGCGCTTACTGGCAAAGAAGATTAGAATGGAAGAGGAAGAAGAGGACACGGAGGAAGCGAGAGAGAGACGAAGGGCGTCGGCGGCTCCTGAATCGTCCCTATCTGCGGCGGCAGCGAGGAGAGGGGGAGGAGGACAGTCGACGGGTTCCTTGAGCGATGTAGCGATGCATATGAACGATGGGAAGAAGAAGGTCCCGTTTGAGCTTTTGATGTGTAACGACGACGGGTGCGAGTTAATCGCGCCAAAAGATAGAACCATTCGAGTGAGGCAGCACGGTACGCCGCACTCTAAATTTACGTGGAAAGAAAAGCCAAAGAACGCGCTGATTGTGAAGAAACCTACGGATTATAAGACGGACGAGATGTTGCCGTTCGTGGTAAAGACGTTGCGAGGTTTAGATGTGAACGTGTGGATGGAACCAGAGGAGTTGGAGAGGCAGAAAAACAACGTGGCGTTGGAGTTTAGGGAAGAATTAAAGACGTGGAAGAAAGCAGAACCATCGACATCGACGGAGGTCGCGGAGAAGAATAAGAAGATGAACAGTGGTGCTGGTAGTTTTAGTTACAATTACAACAGCGCCGCGGAGTATAGCTCAATCATAGACTTTGTGGTCGTTCTCGGCGGCGACGGGACGTTTTTGTGGGTGTCCAATCTGTTCCCGAAATCGTGTCCCCCAGTGGTTGCTTTCGCGCTCGGCTCTCTTGGTTTCCTCACCGTGTTTAAAGAATCAAAGATTCGTGAGACGTTGAAAGACGTCGTGGCGGGTGATTTTTGCGTCTCTTTACGCACGCGTTTGATCGCTCAGATACTCGATAAAGACGGCGAGGAGAAGAGTAAACAGTCCGTGTTGAACGAAGTCGTCGTCGACAGAGGTCCTTCGGCGATTTTAGTCGAGTTAGACGTCGCCGTGGACGGTTCGCCTTTGACGAAAGTTTTCGCGGATGGCATCATCGTGTCCACGCCGACGGGATCTACGGCGTATGGTCTCGCCGCGGGTGGATCTATGGTTCATCCCGGCGTCTCTGCCATGTGTTTTACGCCCGTGTGTCCGCACAGTCTTTCATTTCGTCCGCTCGTTTTGCCGGATTCTGTGGTACTGACGGTGCGAGTGCCAGAAGATGCGCGAGCAGCGCCGTGGGCTGCGTTTGACGGGAAGAATCACGCGGAGTTGAAAAGAGGAGAGACGTTAGTTATTAGGTGCGCGCAGTATCCAATCGCGAGCGTGTGTAGGACGAGTGAGAATATGGATTGGTTTCGGGCGATGAAAGACGCGCTCTTGTGGAACGTTCGGGGGCATCAACGTTCGTCTTTGCTTTCGCCTTAAAAAAATACCGGTGTATTCATGCGTGTCACGCAATACGAGTAAAAGAAGAAGCGCGTAAAAAATGCCTACTGTAATAAAGATTCGGATATATTAGCTGACGTAGTCGCCCGCGTTCAAATTAAAGAACATATTGCCAACACATCCTAGATAATCGCTTCGCATACTTGAGCAGCCAAGTAGGCGTTCTCAAGAAGCTCGAATGAACGAATATCTACCTATGAGCGAAAAAACTCCGCTCGCACGGGAGAGAAGCAGAGCAGTGTCGGTGCATTCTCTCCGCGCAAACATGAAAACTCGCTCGAGGATTTGTCAGTCGCACTTTTTCTAAACCGAGGAGACCCTTTCCAAAAAAAGAGGAAAGCTTTCCATCGAGAATAGATGCGGAGAAGGCGACAACTTCCGAGCTCGCGCAAAAAGGAGCGGCCCAACAGCAGCTATGCACCAATAAGTGCATAACTTTTGCCGTTGTTTATGATAGCTCTCGCAAACCTTCTCACGACTTTTAAAACACCGTGTGCACCCGGAATGAACGCTAACAAAATAACAGAAAACGTTCCGAATTCCCTTCGATTCAAAGGATTTTTCATTCTTTATCCTAGTCCCCTACTGTGATTCCCAGCCAGGGGTGTGATACTTAGGACTGCTCTGGGCATGGCTTTGAGCCAGTTGGCGGCAGAGAATTGACTTCCACTCTACATACCGACCCGCGAAGTCTTGAGCGTGCCGGCTTCCTTTTGATTATTGCGAACATCGCTCACAAAAGAAAGATGTACGAATGCGCATACATATATATATACATATACCGGTATACCATATATGTATCGCACCTCGTCCCTCTCACGAAAGCGCGCGCGCCTGCGTTTTCTAGCGCGCGCGTTTATATTTTTCGTGGCAAAATCTTTCGAAACTACCCTTCCCTTCTCTACCACGTGCGTCCTTATGTACAGCCGCAAAAACCAAAGATCAAACTCGGCCTCGCGCGTCGTAGCGGTACGCACGCGTCCGAAGGGAGAGAAGAGGAGGTAATTTCAGTGCGCGGGTGTTCCCCCCAGCGCACACGCGTTTATGTTTTCCGAGTTTATTTTTTAATCGAGCCTTTTTGTTTCACCTTTCTCTCTTTTTCTCTCTCTTTCGCTCTCGCGAACTCTCCCTCTGATAAACCTCTGAGAAGAAGACGAGACGGAAGCGAAAAAATATTCAGCAGAGAGAAAGGGACTTCGATCCGCCAACCGGTAGGCTTTCTTCCCACGAGAGTCTCCTCGCGTTTTAAATCGTAAGACTCTCCTTGTTGTCGCTCGTTTTGCGTCGTGTGGGTTGTCGTGTTGGCGTCCAATCGAAGTGAGGGGCAGAGGAGCTACGTAGGGGAAAATTGGACACAAAAGGAGTGAAACCCTAAACAATAGACTAATAAAAAGTTAATGGATAATCCATCCGCACAACGCCATATAACACTTTTTATTATTACTCGCGCGCGTCCGCAACCCCCCTCCTCCTCCCCAGGCTTTTTGCGCTCTCTGAACGGACGAACGTAAAGAGAGAGAGAGAGAGAGAGGAAGAGAGAGAGAGTTTCTCAGAAAGGCACACACATATTTAAGTCACGCAAAAAGCACGAAAAACAAAAAACAAAATGGGTGGAGGAAAAGAGCCGACGAGGACGACGACGCCTCTTCCACCTGCGGCGTGGAAAGGATTCGCGAGCGGGTCGCTCGGGGCGATGGCCTCGGGCGCGGTGACGCACCCGATCGATTTAGTCAAAGTTCGGATGCAATTGTACGGGGAGTGCGCGTCCACGTCGTCGTCGTCGTCTGCCGTAGTTGGTGGTGGTGGTGCGAATATGAAGAAGCCGCCGGGAATGTTTCGCACGGGGGCGATGGTGTTGAGCAAAGAGGGCGCTTTTGGCTTGTATAAAGGTTTATCGGCGTCGTTGCTGCGCCAGGCGACGTTTATAGGGACCAAGTTTGGGTCGTACGACGTTTTGAAAGGAGCGATGAGGAAATATAACGGGGATAGTTTAAGTGCGGACGAGAGTTTACCGTTTTATCAGTTCGTGGCGTGCGGGATAGGTGCCGGCGCGATGGGCGCGGTCGTCGGGAACCCGGCGGATTTAGCGATGGTGAGGATGCAAGCGGACGGGAGGTTGCCGGAACATTTGCGGAGAAATTACACGAACGGTTTGAACGCGATGTTTAGAGTAGCGAAAGATGAAGGCGTATTCGCGCTTTGGAGAGGCTCTGGACCGACCGTGAACCGAGCGATGATCGTAACCGCTTCGCAGATGGCCGTGTACGACAAGAGTAAAAACACGATTTTAGACGTCGCGCCGAGTATAGGAAACGGATTAATCACGCAAACGATGGCCAGTTTCGCCGCCGGCGTCGTCGCCGCGTTGACCTCGAACCCGATTGATTTAGCCAAATCGAGATTGATGAGCATGAAAGTGGACGAGAAAACGGGGAAAATGCCGTACAGCGGAACGTTTGATTGTTTGATTAAAACCGTTCGGAGCGAAGGCGTCGGCGCGCTCTATAAAGGTTTAGTCCCCACGACGGCGAGACAGGTGCCATTAAACGTCGTCCGGTTTGTCAGCGTGGAATACTTCAAGAAGGTCTTCGAGAAGTTTTGAACGAATGATGCCTCGCCCAATTTTGTTTTTGTATAGTATAGTCGTTAGCTTCGAGAGTCACACGTTGTCATTAGAGTAGTAGCATCAAATCCCATTTTTTCCCTATTTTTACCTGTGCACTCCCCTACTGAGAAATGCGCGAGAAATTCCCCAAACAACAACGAAAGAAAAGTGTGCGTTTAAAAAATGAAGACGAGAAGCAGCGGCGCGTTCGACCGCGCTCGAGAAGAATCTCAGTGCATGTTCGCGCCTTCTTCATCTTTCGAAAACGACGAAGATTTCAAATATAAACACTCCGAAACGACCATCTTGCAAACCGAATTGGAAGAAACCATCCGCGAGATATATTTGAAAAACAAAGAGGACGACGACGACGACGAGAACAAGGGAAATGATCAAGATGCCCCGCGCAAGTCGTCTTCTTCGTCCTCCGCTTTTTTCGCGTTAGAGCGAAGCAAACACGTCGAGTATTGCTTGCGGAACATTCGCGATTTGCATCCCACGTACGTATCTTTGAACAGTTCTCGAACGTGGATTGTGTATTGGCTGGTGCACTCGTTGGGAGTGCTCGGCGAGCTCGATTTGGAGAAAGATTTACAAACAGACGTCGTCAAGTTTTTGAGCTCGTGCCAACACGAATCCGGCGGATTTGGCGGTGGGCCGGGGCAGTTGGCGCATTTAGCGCCGACGTACGCGGCGATGAGCGCGTTGGTGACGATCGGGACGAAAGAGGCGATGGCGGTTGTGGACGTCGGGAAACTGCGAGCGTGGTTGATGCGATTGAAGACGTTGACGACGACGACGCGAAGAGACGGTGGTGAAGATTTAGTCGTGGGGAGTTTTGCGATGCACATCGATGGGGAGAGCGACTTGAGAGGTTCGTATTGCGCGCTCGCGGTGGCGCATTTGTGTAAGGTGTTGGATGATGAGTTGACGAGAGGGGTGTGGAATTACGTGGCGGAATGTCAGACGCACGAGGGAGGATTTGCCGGTGAGCCTGGAGCAGAAGCGCACGGTGGGTACGCGTACTGTGGTATTGCGACTTTAGCGCTGTGCGATATAGTCGAGAAGAAAAAGAAGGAGAACGCTGAGTATAGATTTGGAATAGATTTCGACGCGTTCGAGGAGTGGTTGGTGCATCGCCAGTGCGGCGTGGAAGGTGGGTTTAACGGGAGGACGAATAAATTATGCGACGGGTGTTATTCATTTTGGATAGGCGCGAGTTTCCCTCTTTTAGAGATGGTTCGAGGTGGAGATGTTTTGAAGCCGTTGATGTTCGAAGAGCGAACGATGGAAGATTTGACGGGCGTTGCACCCATTTCTGGGGAAGGAGGCGAAGACGATATGGACGCTGACGATGGTGCGATTGGTACTTCCACGGGTAACGATGATAATGATCGCGATGAAAGTCTATTTCTCGGAGCTTTACGCGATACTGCGGCGGAGATGTTCAACTTGAAAGAAAAAAACAAATTGCCGAACGAAATGAACAACGACGACGTCGACGATGCAAAGAAGCCACTCTGTCGCACGCGTTTATCGTTCAACGCCAGAGCGTTACAGGGTTGGATTTTAGGATGTTGTCAGAGCGAAAAAGGTGGATTAAGAGATAAACCTGGTAAATCAGCTGATTTTTATCACACGTGTTACTGTTTATCAGGTCTTTCCGTCGCGCAATGGTACGGTGAGTTACCCGTATTGGCCGGCGGTAACGATACCGCCGACGAGCGCAAAGCGAACGTGGTAGAGAAGACCAATGTGCTCGTGAACGTCGTCGAGTCCAAGTATGTGAACTGGATGAATAACTTTGACACGTGCGATGGAAATGTCGATATGGAATGATTTCTACGTCTCGATAGATAGTTCTTAGCCTAGAATTAGTGGTATAGGATAGGAATCCGGTCCGCTTGCTTACGACGCGCAAAAATTATTTTGCGAATCGCGGATGATAAAAATAGAACATGCTGCAAAAGTACAATACTACGTTACAATAATCTCCGCGTGCTCTGCGCTAAATTGCTAAATCGCGCGCCGAAAATATTCGTCGTAATACCTTCTTTTTCGGTGCGATCGGGAACGATTCTAAACTCTCCAAGAGTTTCAATTCACTACCACTCTTACTCGTTCTCTTCTTTTTCTCCTCCACCGTTTCCTCCGATACCGACTCTTCCAACGCCGAGTCTTCCTCGAACCACTGACTGCTATAAAACTTCCTCCTCCACGTTTCGTTCTTTCCGCCGCTACTCTTCTCCTTTCTATTTTTCCCTCTCTTTGCTTTGCTCTTCTCTAACATCCGTCGCACGAACGCGTCTCGTTCTTCCACTTTTTCTCTCGACGTGTTCAATATCCACTCTTCCATCTTCCTCCCTATCAGCGGCGCTCTCACTTCCACGAACACTTCCGAGCGAACTAAACATTTCGGATTCTGCGAGGTCGATTCCTCGTGCTCCGTGTAGTATTCCGTAAACGTCATGGTCATTCTGTTCGCCCCGACGTGCGGCACGACGACGCATTTGCGCTTGCTCGCCGTCGTCGCTCGACCCCCGCGTCGACTAACGCCACCAACCATATCTTCTCCTCCTTCCTTCTCGTCGTCCTCACCAGAAGAAGAAGAAGAAGAAGAACAGTAACGAGGGGGATAAAAATCGGAATACTCGTTGTAACTCTGCGCTTTTTGCACCCACTTCTTCAAAAACTTTGGAATCTTCAGGTCTGGTTCGCTGAACACCACTCGGGAGACGCCGTTCGGGACGCCGAGTAAAGGCCCATCCGACGCTCTCCACACGCTCATTCGTAATCCATCTTTCGCGGTGTGTATTTCTTCTTGCACGGACGCATCGAGCATTAAATCGAAATACTCCACCGCGGAGATGTCGAAGGTGGTGAGATAGGTTTCGGATTTACCCATTATAATTCGTGAATTGTATGAGTGTGTGTGTGGTGTGTGTGTTACTACGACGTCACCGTCGTTTTCTGGGGAAAAGAGTGCAACTTCGAAGCGTTTTTTTTCCATTTGTGTGCTCATTCTCTAAATACACGACGACGACGTGTTAAAATAATTTACGCCTTTTGGGCGGCTAACTTGGCCAACGGAACGTCGTCGTCGGAACTTTCCTCGTCTCGCTCCGCTTTAGCTCTCTTCATCGCCGATGACTCCATTTTTTTTTCCTCTTCTTCTCTCTCTCGCTTGACCGCGGACGCGGGCTTGTTCGTCGGTTCCGTTTTTACGCTCGTAGCCTTCGCCGCCGCCGGCGACGAAGAGGTCTCTTTTTTAACAGCAGTAGTAGTGGCGGCGTTGTTTTTAATCTCGTCCAAATATCGTCTCGGTTGCACGGTCCCCGCGATCGAACTCTTCGTGTTCGGAGCCGTTTTCCGTTTCATAAACGCCTTGTGCGCCTTCTCTTGCGCCTTGGCGTCTTCTAACAAACCGTGTTCCATCAACCACACCTCCGCCATGATCGAATCCGGCCGTTGGACGCGTAACGAGACGTAAAACTTCCTCAGAGAATCCTCCTCGTCCGGTGGGTCTCTCTTCTGCCCAACCAGGTCGTATTTCTTCTTCGTCGCCGCGTCCGATGCGGATGTTGGTTTCTTCTTCTTCTTCGCCGGTTTCTTCTTCGCCGGTTTCTTCTTCGCCGGTGCTTTCTTCTTTGCCGGTGCTGTCGCTTTCTTCTTTGCTGGTGTCGTTGTTTTTGTCGCTGGTTTCTTCTTCGCCGGCGTTGCCTTCTTAGCTGCCGCTGGTTTCTTCTTCCCTTTCAGCGCGGCCAGAGGAACGTCGTCTTCCGAGTCGCTCTCGTCGTACTCGTCGTCGTCGGAGGAGTCTTCCTTGTAATTCACCTTCTTCTTCTTCGCCGAAGTCGCGACCATTTTTGTTTTGTGTTTTTATGTGCGTTGTGCGTGTGTTTTCTCTCTCGATTGGAATTTTGATTTTATAACTCTCTCTCTCTCTCTCTCTCTCTCTTGTGTTTTGTTGTTAAAGCGAGAGAAAAACGAACGCGCGGCGACAACGTGAGCGCTTTGTGTTTGTGCAAAATGGAATGAACTTTCGCGTCTTCTTCTTCTTCTTCTTCTGCTTTCGCGCGCTCCTTCTTCTTCTCTCTCTCGTTCAAAAATGAGTCATTGCACACCACCTTCAACCGAAAAGGAAGGAGGTTTCAAAACAAAAACGCTAATATTTAGGGTTTGAGACCCTAAATTAAACACAAAGAAAAAACCGGAAGGGGGAAAGAAGGAAAAAAGATTTCTTCTTCAGTTTGAGAAAGTGCGCGCGCTTTCTCTCGTCATACGCACATATATATATATACACGCGAACACAGCGCGCACAGGCGGGTATAAAAGAAGACGGAGAGTAATCATGAAGGAGTTTGAATTACCGACAAACTTTACCTCTTTGTCAGAAGAGGGAGGAGAGGAGGAACCGCACGCGTATCAAATCCAAAACGCAGACGATGGAGAGTTCAACGTGGACGGCGCGAACGAGATGGTCGAACGCGTGTGCTTCGAGCTGACCGAAAACGAACCGAGCAGGTTGCTCGACCAGGAGATATTCGACGACGTGTACCATTTGGTGAAGTATTATCGAAGTTTACCGACGATGCTGCGCGTGAGAGTGTTGGATAGTTTGTGCGCGAATTTGAGCGTTTTGAGCGCTTCGATAACGGCTTTGTGCGTCGGGAACGCGTCGGAAGAAGAGGAGGAAGAGATGGCGCCGTTGCGCTCGGCTCTGAAGGCGTACTCCTTTTTCCTCGCGGAAGTTATGTCTACGTGCGAAGAAGAAGCGAAGGAGGCGCAAGCGATGGGGGTCGTCGAGAAGCAAGTCGGCGCGAAGAAAAAGTCCAACTTGGCGAAGAAAGGGCAGCTGGTCGAGTGGAAGTGGGACGAGCAACGAGAACGCGCGACGCACGTCATGAACGGCGCGTTGGACGTGGACTTATATCGCGTTTTCAGACCGAAACCAGTGGACCAAGCGTTTTGTCGGTTGTTCATTAACGTCGCGACGGCGAGTTTGGAGAATCCGACGTCGTTGAAATCAAAGGTGACGAAACGCGCGACGTACCAAATGGTCGGATCCGTTGCCAGTAAATGGGGTGCGCTAGATGACGTCGTGACTGCATTGCTGCACATTTTGAATAAGCACGACCACTTATCGACTGCGATTGCAGATTTGTGCGGAGACGCGGCGGACCGATACGACGACGCGCGTTTGGCGGCGGCGATTTTGCGAGAAGTCGGAGGCGTCGATCCGAGAGAATACAAGAGAAGGCAGTTGACTGATGCGGCTGGGGTGAGAAACGTCGGGAACTTTTTGGAAGAGATTGCCAATCGCATGCCAAAGACGACGATGCGAAACGTGTCTTTGCTGATCGCGCATTTGGACGGGGACGCGTATTCGTTGAGATCGGCGGTGGTGTCCGTATTGGGAAGGTTGCTAATCGCGCACAAAGACGTCGGCGCGGTGAACGAAGCGACGGTGGTGGACCAATCCGCGCCACTTTTGCGAGCGAAACAAGGCTTTTTGGACGCGTTGGTGGAACGCGTGCACGACGTTTCCGCGTTCACTCGAGCGAGAGTTTTGAACACGTGGGCCCAAATGGCTGAGCAAAAAGCAATTCCGTTATCGCACTGGTTGATCGTATGCGATTTGGCCATCGGGAGATTGAGCGATAAAGGTGGCTTGGTAAGAAAAGCAGCGATGAACTTGATTGGCACGATGCTGGGATTTAACCCGTTCGCGCCAGAGTTACCGACGGCGGCGTTTGCGGAGAGTTTGCGCGAGTACGAAGCCAAATTGAAGGAAATGGAACCAACGCCAGAACCGGAGGAAGAAGAAGAAGAAGGAGAAGAGAAGAAAACTCCGGAACGTTTGGAAGGCATCGACGAAGAAGGAGAAGAGGAGGAAGGAAACGCCGATGATTCCGATAACGTTCATGTGAAAGGTGCGGATGGTGAACAAGAAGTGAAAGAAGAAGCCGAAGAAGACGCCGCGCCGGCGCAAACGCCAGCCGAGAAGGTACCCCCGCAACAACCGCAGGAGGAAGACGAACACCTCGCCGGTGGTATCGAAGCCGTGAGAACTATGGTTGCTGCTTTGAAAACAGCGCTCGGCTTTTCCATGCAACTCGCGCAGTCTGTACCGATTTTTGTCGCGTTATTGTCTTCGACAACGGCGACGGATTGTGTCGAAGCGGCGCGAGTTTTGGTCAAGCTCAAGCAGTTCGGCGTTGACAACTCAACGGCTGCCGCTAGATCCGTTTTGAAGCTTGTGTTTTCTCAAGAACCGCAAGTAAAGCAAGCGGCAATTGATGCGTGCGACGAGCTTTACCTCGCCTCAGACGGGCAAGGCCAAGGACCACGATTTGCCGCGGTGAAGTTGGCGAATTTGGCGGGTACGTCCAATCTCGGCGAGTTGGCCTCGCTCGAAGTTTGCCTTCGCGAGTTGGCCAGAGATGGAAGATTATCGCCAGACGGAGCCATCGTGCAAGCGTTGTGGGTCGATGCTGCGGATACGGAGAAAAGTTTCACGCGAAGAGCAGCCGCATTAGACGCCCTGCGCATGTGCAAGGACGACGCCAACGAGACGTCGGCGCAGATTCTCGCTAAACGCGCCGACGTCGTCTCTCAGTGCTTATCAGACGCCATGCTTGCCGCCGGTACAGAGAAGATACACAGCGGTCGCGGTGCAGCTATTTTGGCACGCTCGGCGTGTGCTGCGTTGGCGCAATGCCGCCCAGCGGAAGCGGGGCCGTTTTCGTTAGACTCGGACGTGTTCATTGGTCTCGCGAGAGTGTTACATCCGAAATCGCCTTTGAGTGGTAAAGCTTGGTTCCCGTGCGCCGAGCAAGCGTTGTTGGCGGTGTATGCGTTACACCCGGATCCAGAGTCATGGTGTGCAAAATTGATTAAGAGCCACGCCGCAGCGACGTTTGGCGCAAAACCAACGACGACGAACAGCGACAGCAACAAAGAAGCCGCTGAGGAAGGGGCAGAAGAAGAGGAGGAACCCAACGTTAACGATTTCTCGAACGTTTCTGGTACAGCTTTGTCCAGGTTTCTTTGGATGCTCGGCGAATGTGCCGTGCGCCACTTGGTATTTTGCGAACGTCTCGCGCGTACAGTACGCAGATCACGAATCGCGAGAGACCGCGCTGCTCAAGTGTCGGCAGAATCTGCGGCGCAAAAAGATGATAACGCTGGAACTGGGGAGGAAGCGGCGTTAGCAGCGGCGCTTGGCCAAGGTGCAGTGGCTGAAGATGCCGCGTTGGATAACGCGAGAGAAGATGCGGAGAAAGAACTTCTCGGTTTCTCAAAGAAAAACAAGAAAAAATTCGGTGGTATCATTGCTGCGTACGCGCCGATTGTTGTCCAACTTTGCGGGAACGAACAAGTTGTGAAGGGCGCTTCGGTCGTCAGAGGTGCGGCCGTAGCGGCGCTTTCTCGATTGATGGCTTTGGATATGGACTTTTGCGAGACGCACTTGCCGCTGCTCTTCACGCGAGTCAAGGACGAACGCGACGTACACGCTCGAGCTGCAATTACCGTCGCGCTCGGCGATTTAGCGTTCCGATTCCCGAACGCGTTGGAGCCATGGACGGAACATTTGTATGGCACGAAAGAATGGGGGAACGCGCTGCGAGACCCGTCTTCAAAGGTTCGCCAACACTCCGTCACGGTGCTCGCACATCTTGTGTTGAACGACATGATGAAAGTCAAAGGTCACATCTCCGCCATGGCGAGATGTTTGGAAGACGAAGACCCGCGAGTTTCATCAGTCGCGCGTTTGTTCTTCGCAGAACTCGCGAAGAAGCACGGCAACCCAATCTACAACTTGTTGCCGGATTTGCTCTCGAGACTTTCCAGCGACGCGGAGATTTCCGAGGAGGCTTTCGAACGCATCATGCGCAGATTGTGTGGATTCATCGACAAAGAAAAGCAAGCGGATGCGTTGGCGGACAAGTTGGTACAGCGATTCCCGGAAGCCTCGAGAGCGGAGTCAGCGAAACCGGCGCGAGACATTTCGTTTTGCATCTCGCAGCTCAAGACTTCGGAGAAGGCGTTCAAGAAGTTTACGGACTCGTGGAAATTGTACGAGGAGTGCCTGTACGACGCCAAGACGACGCAGAACTTCCAATCGATGTTCGTCAAGATGAAACGATTGGCGAAATCGACCGAGTTCAAACAATTCATCGACGAGTTCGATGCGAAGATGTCCGAAGCGCACGCCGAGAAAGCGGCGGCGTACAACGTCTCCGCCAGAGCCGAAGGCAAGGAAGAGGTGGAGGTCATACGGGTAGCGGGCGAAGAGGAAGAAGAAGCCGAAATGCAAGAAGGCGAAGAGAAAAAGCCCGTCGTTGAGGAAGAAGGTCTAGAAACAAGCGAAGATGTGGCATCGGATGCTCCAGTCGAAGACGAAATGGAACAGCCGGTTAAGAAAGAAACAGAAGTCATGGAGAACGAGGAGGAAGAAGAAGAAGAAGAAGACTTTAGCGAAGACGAAGATGAGGACGAAGAAGAGGAAGAGGAGAACGATGAAAACGCCGGTAATGTCAACGTCGTGGAAGACGAAGAAGTAAAACCCGCTACAAAATCGCGCTCCGGACGATCCTCTCGTTCTCGAGCGACGACGAAAGCTTAACTGTAAATATTTTAAGAGTGTGTGATTATTATATTTTTATGAAAATACAAAAGTTATATTACTGGTATGAATGAATGAATGAATGAATGAATATAAAAACGCCGTCTTGTTCAGACGTCCGTTTTGTGTCCTCCTCTTCTTCTACTTCTCTCTTTTTACTTGGAGTGATTGTCGGGATCGGTGTTATCGTCCTCGTTCTTACCCAAAGTTCCTTGACGATACAGCCGCTCTAATCTCTCTCGTGCGTTTTCTAATCTCTCTCTCTTCGCTGCTTCTCTGTATGAAGCCATCATTTCCATGCCTTGAGTCTTCCAATCCAACTCCAAATCATCTTCGGAAATAGTGCACGTCTCGTCTTCGCCTACTACTCTCCACGCGCCCGATCGTAACATGTTTGATCGTTCCCAATCAGTCACGCGTAAGCTTTCCTTGGGCGGGGCCAACTCGTAGCCTTTATTCGAAACGACGCATCGATGTCCGCCGACTCTGCACGTCAACAATAGCTCGCTCTTTGTCACCGACTCTACGATCGGTATCGTGCCTAACGAAGATTTGAGCAACTTCGCGTACCTCTCCGCATCCTCCCTCGTCATGAACGCCAAAATTGTATCGACCGGCAACTCCTCCGGTGTCGCTTTTTCTTGCAAAGAATAAATACCAGCCTGTTCCGGGCTGTCTTGACCGTGGTGAAAGACAAGAACAAACAACGGCAAAAAATCTTCCACGCAGTTCAAGTTCACCAACGCCACGTTACCAATCTTACTTCTCCTCTCCTCGGCCGCTTTTTGTCGTTTCTCTTCTATATATTTCTTATACATCTCCTCGCCCAGTCGTTTCTCGAAAATTTCCTCCACGGATGAAAACAAAGCGTTCTGGTCGCCCAAAACCTTACTCATCTTTTGAATGAACCCTTCCGGTAAAATAGACGACGCGTTCATCTTTTCCTTCAAAATGTCATCCGTCTTCCGTATGCGTTCGTCCAACTCCTCTTTCCTCTTCTTCGCC
>Ga0255769_10000242_pt1 | contig 65309 bp, 48 predicted proteins | sample 041ome_9_FD_179637 | JGI IMG/M metagenome (GOLD analysis project Ga0255769, IMG submission 179637) | Coastal salt marsh microbial communities from the Groves Creek Marsh, Skidaway Island, Georgia - 041413US metaG (version 2) | ecosystem: Environmental > Aquatic > Marine > Intertidal zone > Salt...
GAGGTTAGAGTACAGTTAGAAAGAAACGGCGGATGTGCGTGAGAGGATAAGTGAATGCTCTCGGTTTGTGCGCGTACTAGCGCGGCAGAGAGAGAGAGAGAGAGAGAGAGAGAGAGAGAGAGAATCTTTTATTAGAGTTTTAGCACGTAGCGTATTAGAGTGTTGTAGCATAAAATCAGAGACACGATTCCTCACTTTTTGATTCAAATGGGGGAAACGAAAGACAATCCACCCGCGGAGGAGGCGAAACCGGAGGCGGCGACGACGACGCTCACCACCGCCGCGTCGTCCGTCGTCGCGTCCAACACCACCGCCGCTCCTCCGGCGATCACGAGCGCGAAAAACAACACCAACAACGCGGGAGGAGGAGGAGGAGGCGCAAAAGCGGCCAACGATGCTCCTCTTACGTCGTCGAAGCATCCCCCGAAACAAACCGAAGAAGACATGAAACGGGTGGCTGAAATTGCCAAGAAAAAGAAAGAGGAGTGGTTGAAAACGAACAAAGACCGCGAGTTCGCGCACCGGTCGAGGACGAGGAGCGTCGAGGCGTACGAGAAGTTAGAGCAGGTGCGTGTTATTCTTCAAAGCGCGCGGTTTTCTCAAAAGTCGATCCAATTTTTTTTCGTTTGCGGCTCTCGTCTCGTTTCCTTTTTTTCCAATTTGAAAAGAGCGTCGTTTTGTTTTTGCGCGCGATAGGGAAAGGGACGCGTTCTTTGCGCTGACGCAACTCTCTTTCTTTGTCTCTCTCTCTTTTTGTTCACGTTCCGCGCAGGTTGGAGAAGGCACGTACGGCATGGTGTTCATGGCGAAGGAAAGAAAGACGCAAGAAATCGTCGCTCTGAAAAAAGTACGCATGGACAACGAAAAGGAAGGTTTTCCCATCACGGCGATTCGAGAGATTAAGATTTTACAAAAGTTGAAGCATAAAAACGTGGTGAATTTGAAGGAAATCGTGACGTCGAAAGCGCAGAAAGCGAACGATATGAAAGGGTCGATATATTTGGTGTTTGAGTACATGGACCACGATTTAGCCGGTCTCGCGGACAGACCGGGGATGAAATTTAGCGAAGAGCAAATCAAATGCTACATGAAACAGTTGTTTCAAGGATTGCATTACTGTCACACGAATAATATTTTGCATCGAGATATCAAAGGATCGAATTTGTTGATTAATAACCGAGGTATTTTGAAGCTAGCGGATTTTGGTTTGGCCCGGTCGTATACGGCGGAAGGAGCCAATCCGCTGACGAATAGAGTGATTACGTTGTGGTATCGTCCGCCGGAGTTGTTGTTGGGTGCGAGAAAGTACACACCAGCTGTGGACATGTGGTCTGCGGGCTGCATCTTCGCAGAGTTAGTCCACGGAAGACCGATCATGCCCGGGAAGAACGAGATGGACCAGTTGAAGTTGATTTTTGAGTTGTGCGGAACGCCGACGCCGGAGACATGGCCGGATTGCAAAAATTTACCGGGGTCGAAAGTGGTTGAGTTCAACAAACACCCGAGACGTTTGAGAGAGTTTTTTAGGCACGCGTCTCCGAACGCGTTGAAGTTAATAGAGCAATTATTGACGCTGGATCCGGAGAAGCGGTTGACGGCGGAAAAAGCGATGGATTCGGATTACATGTGGGATAAACCGTTGCCGTGCGACCCGGCGAAACTGCCGCAGTACGAGCCGTCGCACGAGTTTCAAACGAAGAAGAGAAGAGAAGAGGCGAAACAAGAAGAAGTTAGAAAGAGACAAAGAATGGAGAGTGGAACGACGGCGAACGTGGCGAGACCGCAGCCGTTGAGTAAGCAAGCGAGAATGCCTGGGCAAGCGAGCGTTGGCGGTGGGGGCCCCGGTATGCCAAAAACTGCGTTCCCATCGTCGCATCCTCACGGTGGCGGTAGAGGTAGTGGACACCCCATGTCCATGGGATTCAATCGGTCTGCTCCACACCAAGGATCTTATTCAAGCGGGAGTAGCGGGAGTCACGGTGGGTACCGCGGCGGGTCGATGGGATCCATGGGTGGCGGCGGAGGCCATCGCGGCGGATACGGCGGCGGCGGTGGATACATTGGTGGTGGTTCGGGTAGAAGTTTTGGTGGTGGTAAATACGGGGGCACGCAGCGCGCCGCATGGGCGGCAGCGCCGGCGCCACCGAAGAATCCGCCACCGGCGGACCAAGAAAAGAAATAAAATAGAAAATAAAACGAAACAAAAAAAATTGTAATTAGCTATGCAACAGTACCTCGGTTCCAATGGTACCAATTTCTTTTATGTACACTTGGACTATCTAACAGCTCGCGGCGACTGGGACTTCATCCGCGTCTCCCCCACCGCAAGTAACGCGCTCGTTTAACCAATCTTCAATCTTTGCTCGCACGAGCAAAAGTACGTGCGTCCCCAATCCAAAAACAAAACCCACCCAAGTTGATTTCGCCGCCACCGTGACACTCGCGGTAACTAATAAAACAAACTTCTCGCTCGCCTCGGTCGCTTGTTTCGGTGAACCTCTCAAACCGGTAGCCATTAGTTCACAACTGGCAGCAAAAAGCATCACGCCGAGTACCGTTTCCGGGAAGCTTGCAAGAAGCTCGAGCAAACTGCTACCGAAGAGAATACCTAGTAAAACTTTCCAGCCACCGAGGAAACAAACTGCGCCGCCAGTTCTCGCTCCAAAGTGGTAGTGCGCGGCTAAACCGCCCGCACCGTGACAACTCGGCATCGCACCAAACCAGCAAGACATTAAATTCATCAAGCCGACCGATGTCGCGACATCTCTCGGCTTCGCCGGATGTTTCGGGAACAACTCTCTCGAGACGGCGCACACGGAGATGACTGAATTCAAAGTTGTCAGCGGCAATTGCGGAATACCGGCTCTGACAATCCCAGTCTTCGCTTCGGCCCAGTTTAGAGTCAATAGCTTTGGCGTGGACGGCCCAAACTTCAAACTTCTCGTCGCGTTCGGGACGCTCAGGGCGAGAATGAAACCTAGAACCACTAAAACTAAAGCCGCGGGGACGCGAGGTAAACTACGTTTTTTATTCATCGTCGCGACTACACTTTGCGGCTTTGGAGCGCTCGTCCACAACACAATCATTCCACTCGTAATCGCTAAAAGTAAACCATCTCGCTCAAACCAAGGCCGCAAACTCCCCATCGAGCTCGACGTATACGCTGCCAACGTAAATCCTTTCTTCGCTAAACTCAATCCAAGGCCGAGCTGCATGCCGCTAATAGTCGCCACTGGCGTCACGCGATTAAATTTGTCAATCATTCCAGTCGCACCAATTACAAACACACAAATCGATACAAATATTCCCGCCGCGATGACTTCATTCAGCGTCAACGGTTTTTCCGACAGCGCAACCGCCGCGATGGTCTTCATCGGTTGCAACGGCATCGGAATCCCAAACAGAAACCCCGTGCACACGTTATACGCGCCCGTAAAAATCAACGTCGTCCCTAAATCCAACCCTTGAGTGATCGAAAGACCTATCAAAAGAGGTAAAAACGTCCCCAAATCGCCGAGACTTCCGTTCGCCTCGCGCGTGCACCAGCTCTCTCGCATAGACGTCCAGTTGTTTCTAACTGTTTTCCCTAACGAAAGTCCCCTCGTTACAATCCTTTTCTCGTCCTCGGTAAAATCATCATCGTTATCGTTTTCTCTCCTAAACGTGACTAAATTCCTCTCGTTTTCGCGACGCTCCTCATCCTCCTCCTTCTCGTCCAACCCGACCGGTTCGTGTTCCGCGTTGACGATGACATCCATTCTCTCTCTCTCTCTCTCGTTGGGAAAAAAGTAGTGAAAAGCGTCGTTTTTGCAAGGGGTCTTTTTCCCTAAAAAAACCTAAAACCCTAAATATTCAGTTTTTGTACTAAAAATCGTTCGTCGCTGAAAATACGCGCGAGAAAAAACACACGCGAGAGAGACGCGCGCGAAGCAGCGCGTCGTCCCGCTAAGTTTTACAACCACCCGTCGCGAAAGAATCGAGCTCAGCGATGTTCAATTTAATCACTTCCGCGTCGAAAAGTGGCGGAAACGCGTCTTTTCGCGATCATCAACAACAACAGCGCGTCGCGCTCGTTACTTCTCAGCAACACAAAAAGGACGGAGACGACGTCGAGGTCGTGCCGAGAACGGCGAAGACGACAGCGACGACGAACGTGTTCGATTCCATCCGCGGCGACGTCAACTTGGAGCTTCGCACGACGCAAACTTGGGGTTTAGGGCTCTCGAGCAGGGGACCGCGCGGGACGTTTGGCGGTCAGAGCAGCTCGATGTGCTCGATCAAAGACGCGGCGGAGAAGCTCGAGCAGGACAGGAAGAAAGCGAGGCAAGAGTTACTTTTGATGTCGCAGAAGTTGGAGGAACACGAGAAGAAGGAGAAAACGACGACGAGGAGTTTGGAGAGCGAACGGGAGATGACGGCAAAGTTACGGGCGAGCTTGACGTCGGCGAACAGGAAGATTGGCGATTTGATGAAGAAAGTCGAAGACGTGGAAGACGCGCACGCGGAAATACGCGACAGATTATTTCGCGCGGAGAAGGCGGAGAAGACGTGCGACGAGAATTTAACGTTCGCGCAAGACGCGTTGACGGACCGGTTGGAGACCGACGATAAGTACATAAAGGCGCTCAAGGGCGCGGTGAAAGAACGGGACGAGTTATTCGCTTCGAACGAGGAGTTGGTGAAGCGTATCGAAACGCTCACGACGAGCGAAAAGCAGCTCTTCGAGACAATCGAAAGGAAAGAGGAAGAGATGAAGGAGATTTTCGAAGAAAAAGAAGGAGCGTTGGCGCATTTACGTAAAAAAGCGGAGCAGGAGAAAGGGTTGTTGCACCGCGCGACGAGCTGGGAGAAGAAATTCTTGGAGTTGAAAGACAGCTTTGCGGCGTTGTTGAAAGTAAACGTGGAGAACGAGGAGGCGCTCGGCACTTTGCGAAAGGAGAAGGAGAAAGCGACGACAAAATACGAAGGGGAGGTGAAGAAGCTGAGCGGCGAATTGACGAAATTGAAGGAAACATACGAGGCAGAGAAGTTAAGATTGTGCGAAGCCGCGGACGTGGAGCGTTTGGAGGTTCAAAAGACGAAAGACGCGTTGGAGAAGATTTCAAAGGCGTTGGAGACGGAGACGAAGCAGCTCGACGCGGTGAACGCGACGCTTCGCGAGAAAGAGGAGCAGTTGTTCGAGCTCGAGCTGGAACGAAACAAAGCGAAAGATGCGCTGGCAGAGCGGGAACAAGTTGTGAAACGCTTGGAAAAAGAGCACGCGGAGAAGTTGGAAGACTTGGAGGAAAAATACGAAAAGGAGAAGAGAGAGATCCGAGACGAACAAAATCGGAACGTCGAAAATACGAGGAAGCAGTTGACTGAGAAGAACGCGGAATACATAAGCACTAAAGCGGCGCAAAATCGCGAGGAGATTGAGAGAGTGAAAGAAAGCGCAAGAAAAGACATCGATCGCGTGAACGCAAATTTAATCGCGAAGGAAGAAGAGTGCGAAAAGCTAGAGTGCGAGATTGCCGAGTTGAAAAGAGACGCCAAGCTTCGTCAGACGGCGTACGAGGCGCAGCTTGAAAATTTGCAAAAGCAAAGCAATGCGACTGGTACTAAAGCAAGAGACGAAAGCAACGAAATCTCAGACGATGGTGAAAATAACGACGACGACGACGACGACGACGATGACGACGATCTGAGAAGGAAAGCGCCAGCTCCACCGCAAAAGAGCGCTCTCAAACAACGAGATCAACAAAAATCCACGTCGAAATCGACGAAATCGACCAAGTTTACTCTCGATCGCGCCGACGATTTTCAGGACGCGCCCTTTGGCGATAAAGAGACGGTTGAAAAGCCTCCAGCATCTAAAAGTACTCGCCATCGACGAGTCACTATTCAAAGTCGTGATATTGAAGAAGGTCACGCGAACGAAAACTACGTCAAGACTCGACCGACGGAGAAACCGACGCTTGAGAAGAAAAAGACGACTGCGGCTCCGAAGAAAAGAGAAGCTCTTACAAAGAGAAAACCATCAGCAGCAACATTAGGTGAACAAGCGACGCACGTTGCAAGAGGAGGCGTTCGAAAGACGACGACGACGGGAACATCTCGAAAAAAGAAACACGTTCCATCCGCGGCCACTCCGAAGGAGAAAACGCCGACGCCTCCGCCGGCGTCGTTATCGCAACAGCAACGCAAGGCTACGCTCAAGACGAAAAAGTCACCCGCGAAAAACGCACTTTTACGCGCAAAAATTCTAAAAAACGCGCACAAAGACGACACATCTAGCGACGAGGACGACGACGGTTTCGAAGGCCTCGATCCCTTCGCGTTCGCGGATGATTAAACGAAAAATTGATCACAATCGATGCGATATTTTGAAACGAGTACTCACTTTACATGGTAACCATCTGAACATGATTGTTATTAAACTACTAACATATATTAATCTACTAACACTACTGCGCTATGCATTATCAACCACTCCGTTAAATCTATATACACACAAATACCTCTACAGTTTATATCCGTTATGAATCGCCACGATGCCGCCGGTTATGTTCTCAAAATCCACGCTCGAAAATCCCTCCCCTCTCATGATATCGCACAATCGCTCTTGTTTCGGAAACTTTCTAATCGATTCCACTAAATACTGATACGATTTTCGATCGTTGGCGACGATCTGGCCCATCGTCGGGATCGCCGCAAAAGAGTAAAAGTTATAGAGCGATTTCAAAGGCTCTTCTTGCACGTGCGAAAACTCTAAAATCGAAATCCTCCCGCCTTTCTTCAACACCCGATGCGCTTCTCTCAACGCGATGTCAATGTTCGTCACGTTCCGCAAACCAAACGCAATCGTGTACTGATCCACGCTCTCGTCTTCAAACGGCAACTTCTCCGCGTTCGCTTCCACAAACTCCAACTCCGCATCCGTCTTCGTATCAAAACCCGGGTTTTTCAATCCTTTCTGCTCCGCTCGCTTCTCGCCGACTTTCAACATCGCCGGATTAATATCGCTCACAATCACCCGACTCTTCGCCTCTTTCCCGGTCCCTTCTCTGTCCACCTTCCGTAACTTTTTCAAAACTCGAAACGACACGTCCCCGGTCCCTCCGGCGACGTCTAAATGCGTCATCCCGGGAAAAATCGCCAGCTTATGCACGAAATAATCCTTCCAAAGTCGGTGCATTCCGACCGACATCAAATCATTCATGACGTCGTAACTCGGCGCCACGGACGCGAACACCTCCCGAACCAAACTTTCCTTCTTCGTTTTCGGCACCGAGGCGTACCCGAACGACGTCGTCTGTTGCTCCTCCTCCTCGTCTTCGTCTTTATTCTTCTTTTTTGCATCGCCGCTGGTGCTTTTTTCCTCGCCGCTGCGCTTTGTCGTCGTCGACGCTTCGCGCGAAGACGACGACGACGAACTCCACGAAGGAGGTCGAGAATACCAAAGCGTTCGATCATTATTCAGCGTCGTCGAAACCATCATCGCAGAGCTGCTGCCACCACCATCGCTGAGACGACGAAGAAGAAGACGCCGCAACGACGACGACGACATGGCTCGTTGCGACATATCGTGATACTGCTTATTTATTCGTCGACGTGGCTTCTGGCGTTCGACTCTCGACGAGTTAGTTCTCACGCTTATTTTGTTTTTTTCCCGAAGAAGAAGAAGAAGAAAGATACGCGCGAAGAGACTTTTATCCGAATCTCTTCACTTCTGTCCGACGCCGCCGCGCGCGCGCACAAATAACCACACACAGGCGTAAAAGTAAGGAATGCTGAACACCGTGCGCCGTCGCTTGGTGACCGCCGCTTTTGCTCGCGCGACGAATTCTTCTTCGACTTTGACGAGAGGCACCCCCAACAATAATTTTCTTCCGTCGAATAATGGTCTTCTTTCCTCCCGGGGAGTCGTCGTTTCCAAAAGTTACGCGACGAGCGCAACGACGACAACGACGGTTCCGTTGATATCCACCGCGGTCGGGACGCAAAAAACCTCTCTCGCGGAGTGCTTCGCGAAGCTCTCGCAAATCAACGCGGAGATTAAAGAGTCTCGTCAGCTTCGTTTGGGAGGGAAAGAGGTGAAGATGTTTTTGACGGTGGGCGCGACCGAGTCGGATTTGAAGAAGTGCTTCGAGTCCATGGAGTTTACGTACGTGGACGTGGAGAAGGCGAGGGATACGACGCAGGATATCAAAGGCCCGTACTGCGAGACGTCGCCGCTGTTACCATTCGTCAGGAGAATTCAACTCCGCGCGCCGTACACGAAATCTATCGAGATGAAGATCACCGATTTAATGTGCCGACAAGGCGTGACGATATCGCACTTGGACCAGTATCGCTCGGGAAAAGATATCATCATGGAAGGCATCGCGCACATGCCAACGGGCGTGGCCGAGTTCCCGAAGCTCGACGAGACGTCTTTCGTGCAAACTTTGGAGAAAGAAGGCATTTTGGTGAAGGAGTTCTCGAAGATTATCGGAAATCCGGCGCCGATTGGTAAGTAAAACTCTCTCTCTCGCGCGGCGTCCGAGAGAGAAAGAGAGAGAGAGCGTTTGTGAAAAAATACGCGAGAAAAGAAAAGGACGACAAACAAAAAGAATATGTAGATAGCAGCGAAAACGCATTGCAAGATATAAAAAAGTGAAAAAGGATCCTATCCGCGTCCAAACGTGCGAGAACGCGAGCGCGCGTTTGTGTGCGTGTGTGCGTTTGCGAGAGGAGATAAGAGATTGATAAAGAGAGAGTGCGCTTTTATGACAATTTTCAACATGTAAAGGAAAAAGCAGCCCATTTTGAATACGAAAAAATTCTCCAAAACTCTCCAAAACACATTCGCAAACAACAACATGGATGGATTCTTTTCCCGTCTCCTTTCGAACAACAAACCACCGCCACCGCCGGATTCTTTTTCTTTCTTCTTTTCGTTGAACGACGCGCTCTCTTCTTCCGTTTTGCGTTTTGTCGATGATGTTCGGCAGAGAGAGACGATGGTGATTGCGCTCGCGATTGTCTTCGTCTCGTTGCTGTTGGTGTTCGTCTTCTGGCCGAAACCGGCGAAGCGATTACCGCGGTCGTATTTGAACGAGACGGGGATGAAATGGCAGCCGAAACCGAGATTTGTAAAGCCGAAGAAGTTTTCGAAAGAGTCGGAGGAGTTTGGCGAGATGTACGCGGGTGATTTATCGTCCGACGACGAGGAAGGCGACAGGAAGCGAATCGTCGTCGGTCCGAAGGAGATTCCGGCGGTCGTGAAGGAGATGAAGGAGAAAGTGAAACGACACGCTTGCGTTCCGATTGAGAAAAGAATCGAACAGCTAATGCAGTTGAAACGAATGGTGAAAGAAAACGAAGAGGCGATATGCGACGCGTTGTATTACGATATGGGTAGACCTCGATTGGAAGCGTTTATTTACGACGTGTTCATACCGTTGCGTTCAATCGAGCAGAGTTTGAAATATTGTCGCAAGTGGAATCCAAAGTATAAGAAGGCAAACGAGCACTCGTTCATTCAAATCAGTCAACCGAGCACGCAATGGTTGGAACCGCAGCCGTACGGGTTGGCGTTGGTTATCGCGCCTTGGAATTTTCCGTTTTTGCTGGCGTTGGGACCGGTCGTGTCGGCGATTACGGCTGGGTGTTCGGTCGTCGTGAGACCGAGCAACGACGCAAAGTATTGCGCAAAGTTATTGCAAGATTTGATCACGCAGTACATGGATCCAGACGTGTGCAGAGTTGTTGGCGCAGGACACCCAGGAGATGGAATCGATACCATGAACGCAGTACTCGACCAAAAAGAGTTCGACGTGGTTTTCTTCACCGGGTCGAGCAAAGTTGGACGAATCGTTGCGAAGAAATGCGCGGAACATTTGACGCCGTGCGTTTTAGAATTGGGTGGGAAGAACCCAGTCATTGTGGCTGAAGATTGCGGGGACGTTGATTTAGCTGCCAAACAGTGCGTCTGGGGAAGAATGTTAAATTGTGGACAGCAGTGCGTTTCGCCGGATTACGTGTTGGTGCACGAATCCATCGAGAAGGAATTTACGGAGAAGTGTGAAAAGTGGGTGAAGACGTTTTTCCCGAGGTATGAAGTTCCTGAGGCCATGGGAAGACTCGGCGGCCCGGAAGCGAGAATCAAAATGATGGCAAAGGAAGCCGAGGAAATGCGAAATTCGAAAGCGGAGAAGATCGTGTGCGGCGGCAAAGTGGTGGAGGTGTTGAAAATGGCCGAACCGACGATAGTGAAAGTTTTAGACGTGGATGAAGCAGTTTGTATGCGCAAAGAAGCGTTCGCGCCAATCTTGTCGATTATATCTGTAAAATCTACGGAAGAAGCGATCGAGTTTATCAACGATAAGTATCCGAACCCGTTGAGTTTGTACATCTTTTCAAAATCGGCGAAAACGCAAAGGTTGATTTTAGACAACACGAAATCCGGCGGCGTGTGCATCAACTCAGTAATTTATCAAGCCGGTCACGAAGGGTTACCGTTTGGTGGTGTCGGTGAAAGTGGGTACGGCAGTCACCACGGGTTAGCCGGCGTGGAATCATTTCGAAGATGGAAGCCGGTGTTACAGAAAATGAGATGGTTGAGTTGGTTCGATTTCGGTTTACTTTCCGACACTAACATCGTGTATCCGCCATACGGCATGAAGTTGCACTTGGTGAAACGGTTGTTAAGTTTTGCGCGTCTGTTTTGATCATGTAACATTATATAATATTATCGCTATCTTTTGCTACGCGCGCGCGGATTCAGAAAGACTTGAACACATTAGTGAGAATGATATATGACATAAATAATAATAATAATGATAATAATAGTGTATACTTTCTTTTCATTAAAAGCTCTAATTTAAATTGAGCTCGCATGATAGGCTTTCCCCGTTGTAGTGCGTCCGTCTCTCGTTTTCATCAAAAGCTTATTATCAGTCGCAAAACCGCGTCATCGAATGACGTTCAAGTTTTGCGTCGTCACGAGAGCGCAAACAAATTTTCAAATTTGCACTCGAATTGAATCGTTTTGATTTCCTCTGCACGCACCACAGCCTTTTATATTTCATTTCACGCGAACACAAAAATCTGCGCGTCGCCGCTCGAGCATGTAAAAATCTCGAGAACAGGCGACGCGCTTATCCTCAGCAACCTTTAGACTGCGGATCTTCTCCGCTACTACGCGTAATAGTCATGGTCGTGAACTGTTCAGAGACCGTCGGGTGAATCCCAACCGTATCATCCAAATCCTGTTTCGTCATGTTCATTTTCATCGCCACCGCGTAGCCTTGCGTCACCTCACCGGCGTTTGGTCCGAGGTAATGCAAACCAACAACTCTTTCGCTGTCCGCTTTATTCACGATAACTTTCGCGAAACACGCGTTGTCCTCTCTGTGCATGGTTCCATTATCGTGCGCCGAGTGGTTAACAGTCCATTCGAGCGGTTTGAAGTAAGACAAGTACGACTCAATGTTCTCCTCGCCGTACGTCTCCTTCGCCAACTCTTCGGACATACCGACACAACCGTACTCCAACGGTGTAAACACCGTCGTCGGCACTAAATCGTAGTTCATTTTCAGTTTCGGTTTTCCGTCGTCGCCATAGATTCTGTGCGCCAATCGAACGCCAGCTTTAATAGCGACCGGAGTCAATTCTTGTCTCGTATCGAGCACATCGCCGATGGCGTAAATGTGCGGGACGTTCGTTTGTTCATCCACGCACGGGATTTTCCCATTCTTCGGGTTGAATTCCACGCCAGCCGCGGGTAAGTTCAACCCTTCGGTCACCGCGTCTCTACCGACCGCTAAGACTACCGTGTCGAACTCTTCCTTGAACTTGTTTCCAAACATGGTGTTTTTAAACTCCACTTTGATTTTACCGTCTTCGGTCTTTTCAAACTTTTGCGGCGTCGTGTCTCGAATCATTCGCGTCCCGTGGCGTTCCATGTGACCGACGATTTGCGCCGCAATTTCCGTATCGAAGCCTCTCAGAAACACAGATCTCACGACGACGCTCGTGTCGTAACCGAGAGCGTTCAAAAAACCAGCAGTTTCCAACGAGATGTAACTCGCTCCGACGCACAACGTCTTTCCCGGCGGATTCTCCAACGAGAAGACGTCGTCCGAAGTAATGCACAATTCTCGAGCACCCGGGGCATCCAAGTAACTCGGTCGTCCACCAACCGCGATGATGCACTTATCAAACGTGTATTGCTTCTCCACGCCTCTTTTGTTCACCCCTTTGACGGTGTTTGCGTCCACGAAGGAGCAATATTCGTTCTTGTAATCCACCTTCTTCTCTCTCAACGCCGTTCGGTACCCAAAGTTCAAGGACCCGATGTGATCTTGAATCCCACTGACCATCTTCCCCCAATCGTGCTTCTGCTTCTCCTCCACGGTCCAACCAAACGCGTTCGCATCGGAAAATGACTCTCCCAAAATACCCGCCTGGTGCATCAACTTCTTCGGAATGCAACCGACGTTCACGCACGTCCCGCCGAGACCCCACGTGGTCCCTTTCTCGCTCGGTTTCACAAAGTCAAAGCACGCGACTTTCGCGCCGTGCCTCGCCGCCTCCTTCGCGGCCGCTAAACCGCCCGAACCGCCGCCAATGACGACCAAATCGTAATCTTTCCCGTGCGCCAACGGCGACGTCGGCGACTCCGAGCCTTCAACCATGTTGTTGTTTTCTTCGTCCAAAAGTGCCTTTGATAAATCTTTCGGTATATCGAGCGCGCGAAATAAATCTCCGGGCGAGCGACTGTGATTCTCGCGTCTCTGAAACTTTTCTCTTCTCGACAAAGGCGGCGTTTGTTTCCTTCGTCCGGGCGTTACTAACGACGACGACCGCTGTTCGCGAGTAGTACCAGTAGCAGTAGCACTTGTCCTCGTTTCAAAGATAAACGTTGACGCCGATCTTTGTCCCCAAAAAGCGTTCTTCCAACGAAGAAGAGCTTGCTGTTGCTGCGCGAGAGAACACCGCGACAACGCGCGACGGGAAGCGATGGTGAACTTCTATTTCTCTCGACCCAGAAGAACTTTTGAGCGCGAGTAGTCTCTCTCGAAAACGTCGCTCGAGCGTGCGCAAGCGATGAGAGAGTTTAGAATAGAAAAGTGACGTTTTTCTATACCGAGAGAGAGTGGAAAAATTCAAAAAAAATGAAAGGGGTGCCCTTTTCTCCTCTTTTTTTTCTCTTCCGCGCGCGGGTGTACGAGTATGTTACAAGAATATGACGCTAATGTAATGCGCGCGCGTGTACACGGCTGCGACTTTCTTTCACTCTCTCTTTCTGACTCTCTCTCTCTCTCTCTCTCTCTCTCTCGAGAAGAGATGGATTGGATGCGGTGCGGCTTTCTTTTTCTTTCCCTCCGAAAAGCCGCGACGCTCTCTGACTAATAGACTGGAAACAAGACCAAAAGATTGGCGAGCGCGATGGATAAGGCGGTTTTTTTGGATACTCCGGCGAATTTGCTCTCCTCCGCGAAACCTTTTATCGCTCGAATCCATCCCCAGATGTCGCCGTTTAAGTTTAAGGACCAACCGCCGAAGAGGGTGAGCGCCGTTGTCGGCCAGGCGAGGAAGAAACCAAACGCCTCCACGCACTTGGCTAAGTCGGAGTTGTCGTTGGAGGCCCAGAAGAGACTTCGGTTAAAGTATACCGAGAGCTCGAGTTGAAGGATCGATAACGCCGTCGTGTCGTGGTTCATTAATCCGATGATTCGTTTATATCGCATGTTTGCGTCGATTAAATGCGCCAACGAACTGACCACTATTGTCACCAAAGGCAACTTGTCGCCGGAACACTGTATTAAATCCGCGCTCACTTTCAACCACTTGAAAAACGCGTACCCATAAAACCATCTCCTCTTGTGCAAGTGCACGTAAACGTACCTCACCACGCGCTTCCAAAACGGATCTTTCGGTTTGTCGAACTTTTTCTTACACACCGAACACTCCTCGCCGTTGCGGTCGCAGCCGTTTTTCAGCGAAAGCAGTTGCCAACGGTTCAAACAGTTCACGTGGACGAATCGTTGCGATCCTTTACAGTCGCACGGGGAGATTAACTTCGAGCTCTTCGTCTCGTCTTCTAAACAAAAACGACAGATTGGGGGCGGAGAGGCGTAACCGTTCTCGCTTTTCTCCTCCGCCTTATCTTCTTCTGCGGCGAATTCGCCTTCTTTCTCTTCTTCTTCTCTGTCGGTAGCGATGGACACAAAGCCAACTCCGGCGAGGCCACCATTGCTACTTACGCTCGAAAAAAGCAACCGCTTCGCGTCGTTCGTTCGCGTCGTTTGCACGCGTTCTTCGAGGATCGCCAGCGTTTGATTCTTCTTCATCGTCGTCGTCATCAAAACAGTAGTCGTTCGTTGGGGAAAAACGAGCGGAAGCGTTGATAAACGCTCGCGGTCAAAGTGTGATTGTTGTTCGGGTTCTGCCGCTTCGCCAAACGCGCCGAGGGCAAAATTAGAAAAGCGCACGCGCGCAGAACGACGACGGGAAAAGTCTCGTCGCATCTTTGCGCGTCGTTCGTTTGATTATTCGAGCGCGCAGTGCGCTTAGAAGCGTATTCTGTTTATGAGGTTTCTTCCGTTTAATTAAACTATGTACGAGTAGTGTGTCGACCAAAGTTCAAAAAAAAGAGAAGTGTCTTCTTCCTCACATTTCATGTCGTTTCGCGCGACAGCTCTGCTTTCAAAAACATTCATCGCGGGACGACGATCGACCAGGATGACAGCGGCATCGGCAACTACGACGACGACGAGTGGTGCAAAAAAACAACACACCATCTTCTTCGACCTGGACGATTGCTTGTACAAGAACGATTGGAAAGTTGCGAACTTACTCACGGAAAGGATCGAGAAGTACACGGTCGGTAAGCTCGGGTTGAAACCCGGGTACGCGTACGAGTTGTATAAGAAGTACGGCACGTGCTTGAAAGGGATGATGGTGGAGAAGATTTTGGACGAAGACTCGGTGGATGATTATCTGTTGTGGGCGCACGATGTGCCTTTGGAGGAACACATTTCAAAAGATGTAAAATTGAGAGATATGCTGACGAAAGTGAAAGAGGAAGGGTATCCGATGTACATATTCACGGCGTCGGCGCGTCACCACGCGGAGAAATGCTTGCAGCTGTTAGGAATTTCAGATTTGTTCATAGATATTATCGATGTGAGAGCGGTTGAGTGGGCGACGAAACACGACGAGGAGGCGTATGAGAGAGCGATGCGAATCGCGGGCGTTGAAGAGAGGGAGAGATGCGTGTTCATCGATGATTCGACGAGCAACATAAAAACAGCGAAGAAAATGGGATGGCATACGATTTTATGTGGAACCAAAGGACGGGATTGTGGTTCTGTTTTGGTGTGCGCGGAAGCTAATCATATCATCGAAACTGCGCACGAATTTTCCACGGAGAAGCACGTGCCCCCTTCCGTGTTAGCCGACGATCAACCGAGTAAGTAAATAGCAGTTTCTTTTAGGATTGTCAAATAGTATTAGAAGTTAATGAGAGTCTATCTATCATCATATTGTCTACCCGTCCTCGCTTGCGGTGCGGAGCCTCTGCCGAATTGATTCGGTAAAATGCCCTGCGACGGCATCTCTCTCTGAAATTCCTCGTTCTTGCCGAATTGCGTTTTATGCGCGTCGTGCATTTGTGGAGGCTGTTGTTGTTGGTACATTTGTGGAGGCTGCTGTTGTTGGTACATTTGTGATGGCACTGATTGTTGATGTTGTTGTTGCGATTGAAACATCTGCGGAATCGGTGGCATCCCAAAATTCGAACTTCCCGGACCAAAGCCGCCCGCCGGACCGACGTTCCTGACTGACTCGTATTTCCCTTGATATTCAAATCCTTGACTCCTCCCTCCCTCAACTAAATCTCCACTAGTCGTTGCAAAATAACCTTGCACCGCGTGAACTTGCATCCACGCGCACATACACAAAACAATAACCTCTATAAACGTCAACCACGCCGTTCTCAACGCGTTCGAGTCCACCGTTTGCTTATGCCTTTTCGTCCTCCACTTCAAATAATGAATCTCCCCTCGTATTCTTTGAACATCGTCCATCAACGACTCCGCGAGCGCGATCGAATCGTGCAACTGATCCGCGTGTAACCCTTTACTCTGACCAGGTATGTGGTGTCTTTTTAACACCTTCAACTCTTTTTCCAACTCCTCGTCCGAGATGGCGTGGTGCGGCTGAAAAAAATGAACCTGCACGACTACGTGTCCGCCGTCCTTTTCGTTGACACCTTTATTCGTAAAGCACGCGGAATACAAACCAAACCCGACGCCTTCGACGGTTTCCTCCACGTGTCCAGCCGCGGACGCGTACTCTTTCTTCACCCCGTGCGGATCGGAGATTTTCACTTCCACTATCGGCTTCCCGCTCGGAATCGTGAAATGGTTGAAGATGGCAACTTTCATCGTCGATGCATTTTCCGTGCTCAACGCGTGCGATTTGTCGTACGTCTGTTTTTGTGTGCGCGCGTCATTTTTCGCGCATCGCATTTGCGAAACGAAGAAGAAGAAGAAAGAACGAAGAGCGGTCAGCGACGACGACACGCGGAGAAGAAAAGAAGATGCGAACGGAGAGAGAGAGAGAGAGACGAGAGATTTGATTTTCCCCTAAAATCTCGATCTCTCTCCCCGGGGAAAAGTCGCGCGCATAAACACATCGTCAACAACAACAACAACAACAACAACAACAAAAACGCACCTTAAACACGCACTCGGTCTTGTTAAACCCGACGTCCAGCGCGAACGCGTTCACCCGGCGCGCGTTGAACAGCGCCACGAAGAGCGAAAAGACGACGCTCAGCGCGAAAAGACGTCCCGTAGAAAAAGACATCTTCGAAAGAAAAAAGTGAGGAATTATTCTTCTTCAGACTTTTGCGTTCGTTCGTTCCTTCGTTCTCTCGGTCGGCAGAGAGACGACGACGAAGAAGAAAAAATAATGTCGTCCTCGTCGTCGACGACGACTTCCACGTTCCGCCAGGTTTTATATTTGTGGCACTCGTTCGTGCGATGCGTCGGCGTATACGCGTTCCTGCAAGTCGGGAAAACGATTTACATCTACAAGAAGAGGTACCCGTACACGAAGCGCATTCGCGCGTGGGTGCCGTACTCGAAGAACGAGGAAAACGAGGAAGTTTTGGTCGTCGATTGCACGCACCCGAAGAATAAAACGATCACGCACCATAAGGGGTCGTCGACGCCGAGAGAGGTGAAAGTCGGGGACACGAGCACGGAGAATGTTTTGCGCGCGATAAAGACGAGGCATAAATTTACGACCAAGAGAGGGAAGGCGACGCGAGTTACGTGCGACCATTTCGACATCGACGGGTTGATTTCCGTGTTTAGCTTGTTGTATCCGAACGATGCGGTGAAGTACGAGGATGTGTTGGTGGAAGCGGCGAGGATTGGAGACTTTAGAGAGTTTGAACACGTGAATGTGATGGCGCCGACGAGCGTGAAAGCGTTGCGGTTGTGCTCGTACGTCAATCAAGTGGAGAGAGAGAACTTTAATTTACCGTTCGTTGGAGACGAAAGAGAAAACTGTTTGTTGAAGTACAAACACTTTCTGCAGCATTTTAAAGGGTACGTGGTCGCGTGCGGAACGTGCGACGTGGATAGAATCCACGAGGAGTTTGAGTTGACGATGGAAGGCGAGGAGGAGTTTTTAAAGGTACTGAGAGATGCAAAATTGGTTCGGGAACACAAGAGTGGCATCAAGAAATGGTTAGAAGTTTCGACGACTGTGGTGAAGTTACCGAAGCCGGTGCATTATTACGCGTTGTTTGGAGCTACGGTTGGGACGGACACGTGCGTCGCAATCTACGACGGCAACCGGTACGAAGTCGAGCACAAGTACACGACGTTTGTGGACATTCAAAGCCGAGAGACGCAACCGAGACTCGATTTAACGCATTTGGCAAAAACTCTCAACGCGTTAGAGGAAGACGATGCGATCAAGAACGATTACAAGTGGGAAGTCGCTGGCGTCACCGACACCGGTCCGCTCTTGCGTCTCCACGACCTCTCCGCGTCCGCCCGCTTAACGAAAGCGGAACGATACCAACACCCGGACCAACGCAAAATCAACCCGTCTTCGATACCTGAATCCGTCTTTCTCGAAACCGTGAGAAGTTACTTGATCTTTGGCCAAAAAGAAATGGCGCAATACGCGAAGATCAATCCTCTGGAAGGTCGCGAAGTCGATTGCATCGGCGACGGAAGCGGTTACCTGCGAGGCAAAAATTGGACTTGGAAAGAGACGCAAAAGTTAAACGCGAACGTGGATTGGAGCAATTGGGACCGAAAAAGAGCCGAAACATAGAATTTATGATGAAATAGTGTAACGTTTTAATTGTAGCGCGCGCTTATAGCCAGAGCGGCGCGCAAAATATATCGTGTAGATTTCGAGTTTTGGACGGATCGACGCACGCGTATTTGCGAGAAAGCTTTCTTCTTCTTCAACCAGTTCGCCACACAACTTTTCCTCCCACACGATTCTTCTGAAAAGAAACAATGTCAGGGCGACCATCTGCAGGAGGTAAGTCAATTATATCGCGAAACCCGCGACCATTCATCGTCGACGCGCAAAAAGAGCGTGCGCACCTTTCGCGCGCCGAGCTTTTTCGCGTTTTAGCTCGGACGATACGTTTTCATCTTCATTTTTACTTTTGAACGCGCGCGGCGCCATAAACGCGTGCGAATCCCCCCGATCGAATTTTGTTTCTCTGTTTGCGTCCTGTTTTCCCGTCCGCTAACGCGCGTTTCTCTCTCCTTCCACGCGCGACGCAGGTTTACGCAAACGACCAGGCACCGGGTCTGGGGCCAACATCGCCGCGAGAGGCGGCGGCTCGAACAATTCCATCCTCAAGTTTTACACGGACGATTCTCCTGGGCTGAAAATCACCCCTGTGGTGGTTCTCGTCATGTCGGTGTGCTTCATCGGTTTCGTGACCATCCTCCACGCGATGTCGAAAATCTATAAATACAAAATGGGTTAAAGAGACGACGACGACGACGACGACGAGTTTCGCGTCGCTATCGTTTCGTGTTGAAGAAGAGTATTTAGCAGAACGTTTAGTGAATTTACAATAGTAGTTTTTAATAATAATACAATCGACATCGACCACACACACACACACACACACATTGTTCGTAACTTTTTTATTAATCGTAGACTCGTCAGGTGAAGGGAAACTTGGTTCCTTCTCCATTCGGTCGGTGCTTATTTCCGTACGCTCTTTGATTCGAGCGTTCTTCTTCTTTCACGTCTACTTCCCGGAAAAGGTTGTCGGGGAACAATCGCGCTCGCCTCGAATCCATCTTTGGTCCTTCGCCGTCGCGTTTATTTACGTGCAGTAAAAGTTCTGCGACGTTTGGGAATCCAGGGCCGTATTTTGCGTTCCAAGCTGTCGTGGATAATTCGGAAAACTTTAAGATGGCGCGCTCAAATTCGGAACGAACGTGCGAAGAGAAGGTTTGAACGCCTCGGCCGCACACGGCGAGCTCGATGAAGCCATCCCGAGGTCTGCGGTATCCGTCGATGCATTCGATTTCAGGCGTTTCCGCACGAGTGGTGCTTACTTTTGAAACGGTTAAAGTAGACGATGTTTCATCGAAAGATGCGTCCCAAAAGTGCACGCGTTGGTCGAGACCTGTCGAGACAATGTTCTTACCGTCGGACCAAAGGGAGCGAATGGCAGATTCGTGCGCAAGCGTAATTTCGCAGCGTTTCGCAACTTCCATTGGGTTGATTTTGATTATTGAAACCGTCACTTTCTGGTCATCACCACCAGTAACAAGTGAAAGCAGATTCAGCTTTTCATCGTAAACGTTTAAAGAAATGCCGTTCACTCCAGATTGATGCGTTTCCTTCAGAACAAGTAAAGGCTCGCTTAAATTATTCGCGTCCCAAACCGCAACCGTTCCATCTGTACTTCCCGTCGCAAGAAATGTCGTCGTTGTCATTGAGGACGAATAATTCGCGATAGTCACGGTTGATACCGAAAGAACGGGCTTATCGTTTATGCACGTAGCATGTACCTTTTCAAACTTGCGCGACACTTCATCGAGCTCAATTATCGCAATTTCACCGTCGCTACCACTGGTTGCGCATCGAACGACTTCGCTATCGTCCCCTCTTTTATGCGTAAAAGCGGATATATCCATCACGCGCTTATCAGCAGTATTCTTTGGTTCAACGAATCCGACACCTTTTGACCATGTTCTTCCGTGCGCGTAATCTACATATTTTTGCGAGACCAGTCGCTTCGTCGATATTCGCCAATCGTTTTCGTTTTCGTTGTTTTTGTGTTTAATCCATTCGAATGAGAACGCAGCTAGCATGTTTTTTGCGCCTCCAGTTACAACGATGTGTTTATTCCGCGATTTTTGTATCGTGGATATGCACTTGACGGCAGCACCGGCGCCTAGCGTACCTACAACGGAAGCATCGTAAAGGCGTGCGCCGATTGGGCGATAACGGTCCCACAAAAGACGATGAATAGCGCCGCTTTCTGAACCTGTTATCAGACACAATGGATTATGCGAATCCTTATACATGCGATAATCAAAATCATCTTCTTCTTTATCTGCTGCGTTTGAACTTGTGCCGTCATTGTCGTTACTCTCCAAATCAGACTCTGCGGGTGGAAGTATCGTCACCGCATGCGCTTCGCGACCATGTGACCACGTGTGCAGTGATTTCGCGACGCCGTCTTCATGTTTTGAATCTTCTACATTTACACTCATAATACCAGGCTTTGAAACTTTGACAGCGACTATTCCAGCTTTAGCGCAGTGCGCGAATACGGCATTTCTACCCGTTTTGGTCGCTATGAAATGATGCGCTGTTTTCCAAGCGCCGACGTTGAAGCTAAAAAGCTCTCGATCTAATACTAATGAATACATTGCAAAAGACGAGAGCCGAAAACCACCGACATGCGTGACATGCTTGAGATCGTTTTCTGCGATGGATGTCGTAGTGAGAACAAACTGCGACGCGTTCTTTGATGGTGATGTCCACTTGGTATCCTCGCGCAAACGCACGTCTCCATTTTCAGCGACAGCAAGAGTCCAACGACGAATAACACCATCTCTCCCTCCAGTGATAAACTGAACCGTGTCATCACGATTTGAAAACGCTGGATGAACATCAACATAGGTTACCGCATTGTTTCCGTGCGCTGACATTTCGTACGCAACTTTAGAGAGCGTTTTCGAGTCGTATACCCATACACCGCCTCTCTGGTCGCCGACCACGAGAAAACCAAACCCGTCTTCTAAACTCACGACTCGACGATTGTCGTACATCGTGACCTCAATTTCCGTTCTAGCTGTTATCAAGTCCCATCGTTTCAAAGTTCCGTCAGCTTCGTGCGTGTACAACTTCTCGCATCGGTAGAAAACTTGTAAAAGTAAACGCGGTTTTGCAACAGGAAAATCAAACACGAGTTTCTCGGCGACGCTGAATGAGTTTTCCGAACAACGAAATGCTCGACGCAAGTATCCCGTCGCGTCACCAAAGATAAACTCGTCTTTGTTTAACTCTCGCAAACATTCAATGGTTATAATCTTCGAGCGTCGCTCAGGTTTGTACAAGACTGTAAGCCTTGCGTTCTTTTTACTCGTCTCCTGATGCAAGTTTAACGATTCCACCTGAAAGAGGTACAACACACCGTGATTCGTACCCACAACGACAGACACGGTGCCATCCATTCCGTTCTCTATAACGCGAACTATTGTGGCATAATCTTCGCGCTCACTATCTTTTTTCAGTTTAATGTAGTTTGGATTGTCTGAATCAATATCGTCTGGGGCGACCCCTGAATCCGGCGGAATGACTGTCTCAAAATCCTCAAACATTCTATCTCCGTGTGCGTGGTCTGCTTTTGAATCAGTCTTTTCTATCGTTCTAACCGCGCTATCATCATCTATGACGGTATCAACTTGACTACAATCGTACATTTTGATACCTCCGTCTGAACCTCCAGCGATGAGCCAAAGCGTATTTTTTTCGTCTCGCATCCAACATGTGCGCCACGCGCCTTTCCCGCGAAACCCTTTGAAACACATCGACGCTTTCATATCTTCGCCGGTTATTCCCGTTCCGTTCGTGGCTATTGCTATTTTCTCTTTTCTTATGTTTACATCGTTTTCGTTATACGCTTCTAACGTGTAGTTATCTCTACCGTTCACGAGAACTGATTGGAAACCATTCTTGTCCTTTGGCGCTTCGAAAACGCGCACGTTTCTATCCTCGCACGTCGTCGCGATAACGTCTAGACTACCTCTTCCGTATTTATTCAACGATAACGGCTCGCAATCCCAACATCTCGCGCTGTGACCGAACAGAACTTCAGACGCGCGGACGCATTTCAAAAATACGACGTCGTATTCATCTTTTCCTCCTTTCCCATTTCTATTCGCGTTTGTACTCTCGCTCGACGAAATCCCCTCATTTTTCGTCTCTTTCGAAACATCCGGCAACGCGAAAACTCGAATCGTCCTGTCCTCGCTCGCGCTCACGACAAACTTTCCATCCTCCGAGAAACGACAACGCATGATACCACCGTTGTGTCCTTGCAAACTCGCGTACGGATACGTGCCTTGTTTATTCTCTCTTCCGCAAAACCACACCAACAATTCCCCAAACGCCGTCCCGGCGCACACGCGCATCCGCTTCCACGTCTCCCCTCTCAAAGCCGCGCAATACAGCAAACTCTCCGCCGCGCATCGAGAAACACCCAAACAGCGCGGCGCGCAATCCATCTCGCTCACGCTCCACGGCAACGTCCACCTCTCCACCGAGTTATCCGACAGCGCGACTGCTAAAGAATGGTGCCCGTACCCGTCCCCGCTCGCGTCCGGAGCGCACACTTTGCAATCGTGCACCCAATGCGAAAACGTTCCACCCACAGAAACTACGAATTCGCACTTATACGCGTCGACACCATCGCTCGAATCCGAAAATTCCGACTCGTTCTCTCCACTTCCGTTTTCCTGGTCGTTTTCATCTTCCCCGCGGTCTCCCAGTCGTCTCAAAGCCGTTGGCAACCGCAGCGCCACCGCGCTCGCGTAGTTCCCTCCCCAAACAACCACCCCGAAACCGTTTCCATCCGCATCGTCCAGCGACGGTTCGCGTCGCATCCCGTGCACCCTCGCGCCGTCCGGCAACGCCACCGCGCAAGACGCGAGCAAGCACTCCTCTTTATACGCCATCATGGTGATGCGCGATGATGACGATGCCGCCGCCGCCGACGACGACGACGCGTCTCTCTTCTTTTCGTTTCCGCCGGCGCCGTCGCCGACATCATCATCATCATCATCACCCGTTTTGAAAAATGGATCGTACCACAGCACCGAGCTCCCGACGCCAACCAAAAGCGTCTCTCGTCTCAACGACGGCAGCGGGTCGATTTTTAACAGCGCGGTCGCGTCGCCGACGTACGAGTCCCTGGAGATGATGATGGTTCTCTTCGCCTCGTCGTCGTCGTCTCTCATTTTTTTTCCTACGATTTTTTTTCCATTTTTATTTTCTAAAAATGAAGTTTTTTGCTGAGGTGATGAGTTTTGGGGAAAAAACTGGATCGATTTCCTCAAAGCAAGCCTCCCGAGACGACGACAGAGATGAACAACCGTCTCGTTGGATTCTCCTCCTCCAACCGACAACGACAGCGACGGAAGAAGAACGGCGGGTTCTTCTCGTTGTTGCACTCGTCGTCGCTGATGATATTCGTGGCGTCGCTCCTCGCGTGGACGACGACGACGACGACGCTTTTGCAGTTGGGCTTTTTTGTCTCTTCTTTTTTGCCGATCGTTGTTGGGGAAACGGATTTGATGAGCGCTAAACCGTCGCTACCGCCGACGCCGATATTTATACCGCCGTCGGGGTCGTTCGCGAACCCGCTGGTCGTGCGGATCGATGGGACGGTTCGGAGCGAGACGAGTGCGGCGGAGTGTGAGAAGATATTAGTCACGATCGATGGACGCGCGGAGGAGAGCGAGAACAACAACGACAACATCGGAGGAGGAGGAGGAGGAGGAGAGGAAGGAAACGTGAAGACGATCGTTCTAGAGCGCGAAGGCGTGCACGTGGTGAAGGCTTTGTGCACGAGCGGGACGCTCTTTGGGGAACAGAATCAAGCCACGTACGTGATCGGTGAAGGTGATGGCGGAGCGTCGATGATGGGCGAGAATAGTTTGATCGATAGCGGGAACGTCGCCGAGGATGCTACCAACAATAATAGCGCGAAAAGGATAGCGGGAGTTATTTTCTTAGGGATGTTTTTAATCATCGCGATGTTTGCGACGGTTGGCGTGTGTGGTGCGGCGTTTCAAAGCTTCCGGGGAGAGTTTGGACGCGGCGCGCAGAGGTTCGTAGGACCGGGCGTAGGGAACGCGAGACGTAGTAGATTGGTTGGCGTGGGGAGCAATAGCGCGGCAGATTTTGTGAATTGGTTCGAGAGGAATAGAGAGCGAGCGGTAGCGAGTGGGAGTCGTTTATTGAGCGATTTGGAGATGAGTTCGAGCGGAGTAGATTTACCGAGGACAGGGAGCAACAACGCCGGCGCCGCGAGTGTTTCTAGCGACGCGAACGAGGCGTTCACTTTGGACGATCCCGACGAGGCGAACAAGCGCGATTGATTCTTATATGATAAATGTAAATGTGAAATAACTTTGTTGAAATAAAACACGCTTTGCTACTAGTACTTTATACATGTATGTGTTGACTTGTTTACGTTCTCCAGGCGTCGCTCTTTTCGGCGTCGTCTTCCTCCTCCCACCACGTGTTTACGACTAAGCCGCTTCTGGCAGTTTTCATAAAACTCCCCTCCGGATCGCTCAACCCGAGCGCAATCAACATCTCCTCCTTCGCCTCGCCTAAAGTAAATCTGTCCTCGTCCTCTGCAATGCACGCCAAAACACCGTTTGATTGTTTAATCATCACTTGCCACGGCGCCGGATACTCTCGAAACACCGCGCCGGAATAGTTCACCACAAACGGCGACACGGTGATCGATCTCGAATACGCTCTCGATCGTAAATAAAACACTGGTTTAAAATAGCTCAAGAAATCATAGTGTAAACTTTTCGGAGGAAACGAAAACAACCCCAAATCCGCTCTCAACGTGTCCAACTGATTGTTCAACAAAATAACTGGCCTTCCGGCCGCCCTCGTCTTTACGAATTGCTCCACGTCCGGCAACTCCCCACAACTCACGTTCACGATGATAAACGCGTCCGCATTCTCAAAATCATCGTCCATCTCATCATCCGTGCTCCCAGATCTCAAACCTTTGCCCGCACTCATCTTTTGAAACATTCCCGTGATCGACGCGTCTTGCTTCTTCCCGTCCAACGTATTCAGCGAAACGCCTTCGGACATCATCAAAGAATTCGCAAACACCTTCTTCGCTCTGCGAAACTCCACCCCATCCGGTAAACAAATCTGCACGCGCTTTCCTAACTTCTCGTACAAGCTCGACCCAATCACGAGCGCGTATTGCACGTTCGCGTCGATGTACACGTCCGACGCCGCTTTGTAATCCGCATCTTCCCCAGGGACGGCTGGGAACTCCACCTCCAAAAGTTTCTCGCCGTCGTTCAGAGCGTCTTGCACGGCGCCGAACGCGTCCATGCACATGGCCGCGTACGAAGGCGGACAATACGTCGGTCGACCGTCGTTGCGTCCGGTGCGCGGGTTTTTCGGGTCCTCCGGAGTGCCCCCAGGGATTGGGCGGAACGACGAGGAAGACGACGTCGACGTCTCGCCATTTTCGGAGTCTGAAATCTTCGTCGCCGCTAATCTGGTCCACGTCGCGCGTTGTTTTTGTCGCCGCAGCAGCTGCTTTTTCAGCGCGCGAGCGGCGTTTTTCTTACTTCTGACGAAGTGTTGGTGCTGCGCGGTTGTTGTTGTTGCAAAAGACATCTCTTTTATATTGCGTGTGTCTCTTTGCTGCGCGATGTTTTTTCTGGGGAAGAGCGATATCTATCCAAACACACACGAACCATCTCTCGCGGTTCTTCGCGAAGCGCAACGAGCGCTCTCCGCGGAGGGGGGTTGCTTTCCTCGGAGAGACAAAAAAACACAAAAAAGGAGTTGTGGTCACGAAAGACGAGACCCCTACGTAAAAATGAGAAAGAGAACGACGGGGGCGTTCTTAGGGGAAATCAATCGCGTTTGTGTTTTGCGTGTGCTCTCTCTTTCTCTCTCTTCTCTGAACGCGCACATGTCACCAAAGGCTAAACCATCAATCTACTCTACACCGCTATTATTACGACTAAAACGTAACACTACTCTCTCTCCTACATGAACGTCACCGGAATCCTCTCCCCGTTCTCCGTCCCAACTCTCGGTTTCCCGGCTTTAATCCACTTCCTCTTCGCCTCGTTCAACTTCTCCTCGCTCGTTTCCTCGTGCAAACACTCGTTCAACTTTTTCCCGGATTCTCGACAGGCCCAGGCGATGGACAACGTCCGTCCTTTCACGCACTCGTAGTATTCTTTTTGCGCGAGTTTACAACGGACCAAGGCTTTTTCTTTCAGAATCGTAATCAGAGCTTCCTCTTCTTTCTTGAGGAGGCCGGACCAGTCGTCGGAAGGCACGTGTCTCGCGTTCATATTTGTAGAGCATATAGAGCGAATTTGGATTCGAATTTCCCCAAAAAAGAGAGACGTTTTTCATCACTTTTGTCGTTGTTGTTGCGATAAAAAGGGAGCCGAAGAAGGACCGCGAACGAACGCGCGAAACTCAAAATAACGCCGTCGTTTGCTCGCCGCACCGCGTCCTCTCCGTGTCTCTCGCGTCTGCGTCGTCATGTCTCTCTCTCCCAAAAAAGAGAAAGAGAAGAACGCCGTCGCCAGAGCGATTCTCGCCTCTCGAGGAGACGAGGAACGGGAGAGCGAGTTGAATGTGCAACTCTTGATGCATTTGCGCTCGCGACCGGAGTTTGCGAAGAGCGCGGAGATGTTTTTGAGAGAGGCGCGGGGGGAGGAAGAAAAGGAGGAGGAGGAAGAGGACGCGGAAAAGAAGAAGAAAAAGAAGATTCCGACGCGAATGGACTTGAACGGATTCGAGCGAGAGATGAGCGTGAAGGAGTTGGAGGGGAAATTTTTCGGTGGGGATTTGTACGGGAACACGAAGAAGCGAGGCGGTGCGTCTGGTGACGGGATAATTCAGGGATACGGCGCGACCGAGCGAGGACGAGCTGCGCTGAGGAACTTGTACAGTCGTAAATGCAAGGAGATCGAGATAACGAGAGGTAAGAAAAATCCGCTAGCCATGGTAGCGAGAGGAGGACGGCGATTTGAGAAGAAGCGGCGGTCGGATTTTTATTACAGTTTTGAGTGCGGGGAAACCGCGTTTACGGGGAAATGTGCGAACAAGTATTTTGGCGATAGATTTGAGTGCCAGAGGGCGCTTCACGCGCACAGAGACACGTGTTATTGCGCGGTATATAATAGAACAGGGGATAAGTTAGTGACTGGAGCTGATGATTGGTTGGTCAAAATATGGAACGCGAGGAACGGGCGATTACTTGCGAGTTGTCGAGGACACACAGAACCTATAACGATAGTTGAAATTTGTCCAAGAGATTACTTGATCGCGTCTGGATCTATAGATAAGGATGTGAGAACGTGGAAACTAGAGACTGGAGAACCGGTGTCCGTTTTGAGAGGGCATTTCATGCCGATTACGGTGGTGCTGTTCAATCCGGCGAAACCTTGGATTCTTGCATCAGCGAGCGAAGATGGAACGGTGAGGTTTTGGCACGCGTATAAGCACTCTGGTGAGCAAAGTGCGGCCGTGTTAGATGTGCACAGTATAGTTTCGGGACCTCAAGTGGCGGCAGAAAACAACATCGAGGGAAATGGGAACGAGAATAATAACAATGGCAATAATATCAATCCTGAGGAACAACAACAACAACAACAACAACAACAACAACAACAACGACAAGCGCGCGTTAGGGGCAGACCAAGGACACAGCTTACACGCGTAGTTACTCTTTCCTTCAATTGTGATGGTACGGCTCTGTGTGGCGGAACGGATACGTGTCACGTTATGTCTTCTCGACTGTTTTGTTATGGCTTTGATTTGAGTAAAGTAAATGAAGAAAGTGCCGGCGAAGCCCCGTCGCTTAGCGTGCTGTGTGCTTACGATATGCCAAGCAACTACGATATGCCAAGCGACCAATACCCAACTCATACGCACACTGGTGATGTTGATGTGACAAAATTCAGTAACGCAGACCCGAGAACCTTCATATCGGGTAGCTCGGATGGGTCAGTATTATGTTGGCAAATACCGCTCAAGCTTAAGGGCAATGATGGCATCAAGCTGACAGAAAAAAGTACACGCGCCGATAGACGCGTGCATAAAGTCTGGCACAACAAAGCTTTCCTTCATTATCGCACTGAAGTTTATCAAGCGGTGTGGACAAAGGACGATAGGTACGTTATCGCTACGTATGCAGTTGAAGATCCAGATGTCACATACAGATGTAGACAAGATCCAGAGGTGAGGCTTATTGACTCGCGTTCTGGAAAGCAGGTTTGGCAACATAAATGCCATTCAAGACCAGCTGCCACTCTCGAGCCGCATCCCTTTTATCCAGAAATATACTTAACTGGAGGCCATGACGGGTGTATAAAGATGTGGCATATCAATGCCGAACGTGAAGATGGACTCATTAGAGACTTCAAGCCAGCATTTCCAGGCATCCAAATCGTCGAGATGCACTGGAACCCGGATGGTTTGTCCTTTGTAGCTTCAGATGCTATTGGAAATTGCTATTTTTTTGGTGTCGGTGACAACAAACGCTACTTGAGGCAGAAAAGGGAGCAATTTTTTAGCGTCGAGTTTATTCCGGAATCTAACATCGCGCGAGACGAGCACGGTGTCGCCAGAGTATATCAGGACCCTCCCGCGAATCTGGTTTATGGTGAAACTCTTTTTGAACGCTATAGTTTCGAATCAGAAGTCTTGTGCGATCAAATGGGCGATCCATACTCAGTTGCTTTCGTAGATTCGTTCAAGAAGGATGAAAATCTTGAGAAGTATTTTTCAGCTATTCCTTCGAATCCATCTGAGCGCGAATTTGAAGGCATTTGGCTAAGAAAAGACGTTTGTTTTGAAATCGCATCGTGGAAACAATTGATGATATCGCATCGTTACAATAATCCACAACAACCTGAATTTATTTTGGGGGACGACCCAATATTAGATAACGACGACGACGAAGCGAACGATCCAGACGACGTAGAGAGAGATCCAGACATTGTAATATCGGATGATGATGATGACGACGACGACGACGATGAAGAAAACGACGCGAATGTTTTGGGGGAATTAGAAGACTCGGATAACGTGAATAACAACGCCTCCTCCTCTGATGATGACGACTGGGCGGTAAACAATCGGCGCAGAACCCGTAGGCGCCGCGCCGAGAACAGAGCTCGCGTCGAGGCAGCTGCAAACAGACGCCGTCTGAGGAGAGCAACGCGAAGATCGTACGCCGAGTCCGAAACTGATACCGAGGAAGAAGAAGAGTACGAAAGTGATGGAGACGAAGAAGAAGAGGCGCGACCGCGAACAAGACGACGTCGGAGCAGCCAACAACTTAATTCCGAGTCAGAGGAAGATGAACCAGAAGAAGAAGAAGAAGAAGAAAACCGCCGTCCAGCACGACTTACATTTGTGATGGGTCCCGCTAAACGTTCCGAGCAGTGTTTCAGCTGGTTGTTGCGTGAATTCCAGGGATATGGCTGTTATGTGCCACAACTCGGTGACTCGGTCATGTACATCCCCCAAGGCCACGAAGAGTTCCTCGATGCCATGAATGATACGCTTTCATCGCGCGTTTGGGAAGTGAAAGAAGACGTTCGATTTTGTGAACCGTGTGTCGTCTCAGATTTGAAGTACATTATTAATTCGGGAAGTGGAAGCAGTGTAACGGATGCCCCATACGAGACGATTTGTGAGCTGACGTTGCGATTTGCTGACCCGCGAAGCGCAAACTTCGGCGAAACGTTCTCACTGAAGCTTCCGAGGTTGTCCGTCCCGGACTTCATCGTTTGTATGGACAGATTTATAGCCGCTCGCGAGAAGAAATGGAAAGCAAACGATCAGAACGTTTTCTGTCTTTGGGATTGGGAACTCGAAGACGAGCAACATCCAGGTCATTTCGGCACGTGGTGGCACGGTGAAATCTCCTCGGTTGTAAAAAATGAGGGCCGATGGCGTGGCTCACCTTGGAACAATTTGCGCATCACGTATTCCAATCAAGCAAACGAAACCGTCACTCACTGTTTTTGGGAACTTTTTGACGCGGACGATAAGGTGCGTTGGCGTCGGGCAACAGAAGCGAGACATCGCAATCGAGCCAGCGATTGTCTTCTTGGACCGGCTTTAACCACCGAAGTCACTCGCGCGCTCACGCAGAAAGTAGAGAAACTCATCGCCGACGATAGGTTCCTCGCGTACGTTACAGACGCGTCATGCGATGACGTCTACCTTCGCGAAGCATTGAACTTGAGTGCAAACTATTGCAAGATTGTTCCGCTTCCAATGTCTCTTGAGCGGATAAAACATCGTCTCAAAGGTCGGTACTATCGTCAGCTCGATGCGTTTAAATCCGATGTCGACTTGATTTGGAGTAACGCCGCGTTATTCCACGGTCCAGACTCGAGCTTTGAAGCAGTTGCAAAAGAAATCAGAGACGAGTTGTTGCGAGACATCGAAGAAAACGACTTTGTCGCGGACACTCATGAAATTCATCTCAACTTTCCGAGCTATGGCAAGATTGTAAAAGAGAATGAAAACGAAGAGAAAAAAGATGAAACAAGAATGGTCACAGAAGAAGAATCGAAAGAAGAGGATGAGGAGGAAAAGAAGAACGAAGAAGATGAACAAGAAGAAGAAGAAGAAGAAGATGACGATGATGACGAAGTTAAAGAACGAAGACTTCCACCTCCTCGTTCAACTCGATCTCGTCGCGGCTTTGCAGCAGCAACGGAACAACCGACGATGCGGCGAGCGACTCGAGCCACGCCTGCCGTTGCGGACCCGCCGCCTCGCACCACGAGGCAAAGATCCTCCTCACGAAGAAGTGCAAACAACCGATGAAAGAAGCAGAGGAAAAGAAACTGTAAACCAGCGAAACGCGTGTATGCTAGTAGAAACGTAGCGGCGTCTCTCCATGTGTGTATTAGTATTAGTAGTGATAGTAATAATAACAATGTTCTGATATACAATTTGGACTCTGTGCAAATCTTATGCTCGTATGTCAGTACGTCCTCCCTCCTCCGCCCGTGATTTCCCCGGCGGCTTTCTTGTGGTAAAACAAATCCGTCTTTGCGCTCCCTAAGTTTATAATCTTCGGACACCCGTCCCTATCCTTCTCCGTCAGCACGCACCCTTGACAATAATACGCGTCCGAAACTCCAACCGCGCTGCATATCACGCACCTCCCCTGATTGCTCCCGTAATTACACTCGTCGCACACGCGAACGAGCGTCGACGGACGAACGTACGAATCGCAAATCACGCATCTCCCGTCGCACTTTTCGCAAAGTCTACCGATGGCTATGCCCGGCATTTTCCGACACATGATGAGGTCCGGATGGTGTTTTGCCATCGCTCGCTTTTACGATGATGATTACGCTGCTCGCAAAAACGTCACGATAACACCGCTTTAAAGTTTGTTTTATACGCGGCGGATTTTCAGGGGAATTTGCAAATTGGAAAAAGAAGAAGAGACGAGAAAACTTCAAATCTTCACTCGGTGAACATGCAAACATCGACGCCTCTCCGCGTCGTTCGCGCGGTTCCTCCCGCTCGACGATTCGTAGTCGCGAGCGACAGAAACTCGCGAAACAAAAGAAGAACGAAAAATGGGCAATTTTGTGCGAGAGCGAGCGCGCGCGACGCCGAAAACGACGACGACGCGAGAGATACTTTCACCGCTGACAACAACAACGATATCAACAACACGAATGCTACCACGAAACGACGCTCGGTGGTGTTTGGAACCGCCGCCGCCGCGATGATGGCGGCGTTTGCAGAGGAAACGAGCGCGTACGAGGACGAGAAAACGGTTCCGGCGCACCAAACGGAGGAAATGCCGCCGGTCGTGTATAAGGACTACGTGGATTACGACCGTGGATTTACGATGCGAGTGCCACGAGATTGGCAGATGGATACGCCAAACGGCGTCTTGGAGAGAGAGTTTCATCCGAGATCGGAGTACGGGGGAAGACGGTGCACGGTTATCGTGACGCCGGTTGGGAAAGTAGAGAGCGGTGCGAGTGGTGGCGCGTTGCCTAAGCTTCGAGATTTAGAGAAGGATGAATACAAATCGGCGGAGAAGTTGGGCAAGACGAGAGCGAACGAGTTCGCGCCTTTGGACGGCGCGACGGGAGGCGCGAAAGCGGCGACATTTTTAGTGAATTCGGAAGAGAAAGAGGACGGGGCTTTGTATTTTTACGAGTGGAGGAGTCAAGCTATGTTGAACTTTCACTTTTGGGAGGTGGCGGTGTTAGGTCCGGGATCGAAAGGGTCCGGGAGGAAGTTAGGAAGGAGAGACGTCGTTTCGGTCAAGTGTCAAATGCCCGAAGACGGGATGACGAAAGGGGATATTGAAATTTTCGAGACCATCACGCAGAGTCTGAAATTATTGCCGCTGGAAGAAAATAACGTCAGCGACGAGTTTTGATGCGCTTGTTTAGTAGTTGCTTGCAAAGTAGTAGTTTTAAATTGCCGCCTAAATTATTATGATTTACATTATTATGCTAACGCGTGCGCACATTCACCTAATCTTTTCTACCGTTCTTCTCTCGCGGTTCCGAATCAACTCCGCATCCTTCTCTATACCTTCTAGCCTAAGAACCTCGACCATTTTCAACGCATCCTCGAGTTTTTCTCTCAACTTTGTTTCTCGCACGATCATCTTTTCCCTCAGCAATTCGTACCTCTCTCCGTTCCGTAGCATTCTGTTTTCTTTTTCGAGCGCTTCGCACCTCGCGCGAAGCGCATCCCGCTGCTCCTCCATCTCCGTCGCCTTTCGCATCGCATCCTCCACGTGCTTATACACTTGTCTCACGTACTCCTCGTTCTGTTCCGTTCTGTTCGATATGTCCTGCATCGCGCGTTCCTTCTCCTTCTTCGCTCTGTTCAATTCGCATCGCAACTGTTTTTGAACTCGATGCTCTTGAATCAGTCTGCCCCTCGACTCCGCCAACGACGCGTTCTCTTCCGCCTCAAACACGTCTCGCGCGGAAATCGCGCTCGCAATAACAGGACTAGATTCATCGCCACTCGCGTCTGCGCTTCTCTCAAAATACCTCTCGACGTTTTCCACGAGCTTTGCCACGTCCACGCGTCGTTCGTCTCGCGAGGAGCAACTTTCCAAAAGCAAACGCGTCGTCTCGGCAAAGGACACTTCGCGCTCGCTAAAGGGCCAGAGTTTCCGGATTTCGTACCTCGAATAGGAGCAACACTTTTTCGAAGAGGAGGAAGAAGAAGACTCGTTTACGTTTCCCAGGTGCGCTTCGGCGATGGCATCCCGGAGCCGTCTCAGTTTCCGGTCGACGTCGTCGTTCTTTCCCGGCGCGTTCATTTTCCTTTTGAAAAGTAACGATATTTTCCCCACTTTGTGAGCGCGCTTTGCGAGATACAAAAATGTATGTCTCCGTTTCGACGAGCGCGCTCGTCGTCGTCGTCCTCTTCTTCTTCTTCGCGACGTTCGCACTTCCTTCGTCGTCGTCCTTCTCGAACGATGAAATTCCCGAAGACGCGCGCGCGGACGAATTCATCATGCGTAATCAACGCGCGCTCGGCGCGAGAATAACAACGCACGACTTGCGGTGGAACTCGAGAAGTGCCACGGCGAAACAAATCTGTTCGCGCAACAGACACGGCGCGGAATGGAGCGGGTTATTGACTCGATCGTCGATGTTTATGGATGAGGTAAACAGAGAGTTGGACGGAGGGGGCGGGCACGTTTCTTTTTACGATTCGGCGATGCATCGACCGGTTTTTAGAGTAACCACGCGACCTTTGTTTCAGTTTCTGGACGAGAGCATAAAGCACGGTTGGCCGTCTTTTCGGGTCGAAGACGTCGTGTGGGAGAACGTGAGGATTTTAGAGGACGGGGAGGTCGTGACGATCGATGGATTGCATTTAGGACACAACATTCCAGACGAGAAGGGACCGAGATTTTGCATCAACCTCGTGTGCGTGTCTGGGTTTCCGGCGGAGGAGAGAGCGTCCTCGGTCGTCGACGGCGACGAAGAAGGCACGTTGCGATAATAGATGATAGATAGCTTTAATAATAGTAATAATAGTAATAATAACAATGACCGTGTTATGTGTATTTGTTAGCAGCCTCTCTGGTTTGTGTTCGACGCAATTATCCGCTCGTGACCGCTTGGCAATCCGGTTGGCCGCCTTCGGTTTTGCACGAACACTCGGCTTCGACTTTACACTCACACGCGGCGTCGCACACCATCAAGTTATTCTCCACCATGTACTCGTTGAACCCGTGACTGGGCAACAACGCCATGAACGTAAACTCGTTTCCTCTGACGTACTTTGCAAACGCTCCGTTGGCGGACCATTCCCCGTCGATTCTCAAAAACACCGCCTCTCTTCCTCTTTGGTCTCTGTCGCCGACCAAATACACGTAAAAGCCTAAATCTTCAAACCTTTTTGCGATTTGAAACGTGCCATCAAACACCAAGCTCGCAATCTTATTCGTCTTTAACATCGTCTTCCCACCTTCGAGCATGATATCTGCCGCAGCTTTATCCACGTGCACTAAACTAATTGCGTGATTGATGCAAAAGCCTAACTTCAATCCGACTTCGCTGGAGCACCACTCGCCGTCCGGCGTTTTCGTCTCCAAATCGATGAACTCCGTCACCTTTGCCCCGTACGCGTGCATCTGTTTCTTCCCCACATCTACCGTTTCTTTCTTCTTTTTCTTTCCAATCAAAACGCCCATGTGATTGTACGCCGCCTTCGTCTTACGATTATCGATCAACATCTGCTTGTCCGTTTCGTACAGCCTCACGTCACAATTCTCCTTCCTATTACTCGCCAACATCTCGTTGTGCACTCTCCCTGCAAACGCTCTCCCTTCCGGCGTTGTCCCAACCAAACTGATAATTCTACACTCCCCTTCAATCGTGTTACTCTTCGCGAACGCTTGCACCGCTAAATCCGCCGGTACTTTCTTCGTCCCGAACGTAATCCTCCCTTTCTTATTTGCCTTCGATACTACCCCAGATTCTTTCGCAAACGACGGCAAAAAGTCGCAATGTTTATTCCTCGAATACTCCAACTGCGCGTGTTTCATGCTCGCGTCGCACGTTGGACTCGGCGGCGCCGTCGGCGGCATCGGCGGCGCGATTTTCCCAAACAATGGCGAATTCCCCGCATCCAACTTGTGTGCCATACGTATCGCATCGTACACCCTCTTCGCCGGTTTATCCGGATACTTCTCCGCCAACGCGTAGCACTTCGGTAAAACCTTGTGCATGGCTTCCTCCGTGATGTGTCCCGACATTTGCGCCGCGATCAGCCCGGTTTCGCACTGCGCGACTGGTTCCGCGACGTTGCCTTGTTTGTCCGTGAGATGCAATCGCGGGTTGAGTTGTAAGTCATCTTTTCTCCAGAAGATGTGGACGCACGCGAGCAACAAAAGCGGGATCCAAAACGGTCGCAACGTGTCGTAAAAGAAATCTTTCGCGCGGAAACCGAGGACGGCCATGGTGTTTAAAAGAGAGAGAGAGAGAGGTTGGGAATAATATGTGTATGTATAACGAGCGCTCCTCCGTCCTTTTTCTGGCGCGAAAATGGATTATCGTTCTCTCGCGGGTTTAAAACACACACGTTAAACGGTGTCACTCGAAGAGTGCGAAAACAACGAGGCGAAAGAATAGTTTTTCGCGGGGAAGAACGCATTCGTCGCGACAGACACACGCGCGCGCAGAACAAAAAAAGTATCGCGCGAGAGATGGTTTACTTTATGTTTTGAATTCAATTCTACACGTATGCTTTACTACATCAAATTACTTAGCTAAGAGCGGGTAGCGTTTTCTATTCATCGGTCTTCGTTGCAATCGCATGTTGTCGGTGCGCTTGTTATTTCTCGTCCGCTTACCTTTGGTGTTTACGCCCCACGGCGAGACAGATTGGTTGTTACCTTTCGATCGGCCTTCGCCACCACCGTGAGGATGGTCGATCGGGTTCATCGCGGTACCGCGGACGGTTGGGCGCACGCCTTTCCATCTTTTCGCGCCGGCTTTCCCCATGTTGGTGTTTTGGTGCTCGCGGTTGGAGAGTACGCCGACAGTGGCGACGCATTTAGACAGAACGAGGCGAAGTTCACCGGAAGGGAGCTTAATGGCGCTGTAACCGTCGGCACCTTTCTTAACCAATGTGGCTGAGGCCCCGGCAGAACGCGCTAAAGCGCCCCCTCGACCGGGGACAAGTTCCACGTTGTGCACGATGGTGCCGATGGGCATGTCCGAGAGAGGCATGGCGTTACCTGGACGAACGTCAACTACGACAGATGTCTCAGCGCCGTCTGAGGGTTGACCACCTTTGGAGGACACCACATCCCCAGCTTTCGCTCCATCTGGAGCTAAAATATACCTCGGCTTAATCCCGTCCGGATAATCTACCAACGCAATTCTCGTCGTCCTGTTGGGATCGTATTCAATTCTTCTGATCACTCCACTCACGCCATACAAATCTCTCTTAAAATCGATTATGCGATATAAACGTTTATGTCCACCACCTTTATGCCACACCGTAATTCGTCCTTGATTGTTTCTCCCGCCACTCTTCGTCAAACCTTTCGTCAGCGCTTTCAAAGGTCTGCCTTTCCATAACTTCGATCGATCGGTGATGACGCGACCGCGGAAGCCAGGCGTGGTTGGTTTATACGCTTTCAAACCGGCTTCTTTCATTTGCGAGAGCGATTTCGCGTACGCGCGGACTTGATTGAAGTACATCGTCCGCCCGATAGTCGATCGCCGTTTCACCGCCGCGCCGCGACTCCCGTTCCTCCCTACTACTACTGCGAGACCCCCACCACACCTGCTCCCATACCGCTGCGCGACAGACGCGGAAGTGGCGAACGCACCGTTCGCGGACCGCGCGAACGCCTCCACCGAAAAGCATCTACCAACCGCGCGTTGCGTTTCGTGCAATCTCTCGAACGGTTTCGACATCGATCGAGCGATGTTGTTACTCGCGTTCAATAAACTCCCACCGCTGCTGCACGACGCGAACGCGTTCGATGCGGCGCGAGATCGATGACCTTCAGACGCCGTCGTCGTCGTCGTCGTCGTCGTCGTCATCTTCGACCACCACGAGGCGACCGCTCTCCTCGCGGCGCGCGTTCCTTTAGACATTTCTTCAAAACGTTCTCTCTTCTTTTGCGCGTGCGATGATGAGCGCGCGCGCGTGTGATGCGCTAAAGAAATGAGGTTTTGAGAGAACTTTCGCCGGGAACAATTTTGAAAGGAAAGATTTGCAAAACACAACACGTATACAACAGCGCATAAATATTATTAAACGGTGGTCATTATTAAATCTATCTCTCCTCTTCCCCGAGCAACTCTCTGTCGCTCTTCACGCTCGCGTAGACGTGCTGACAGACCCTCAAAAACTGAAAGGAAACCATGAGAACCCATACGTGATTGAGCGTCATGCCTCCGCTTCCGGCGAGTTTTTTCATCCAAGCGGCTAAACCGGCGGTGAGGAGGAGATTGAACAGTTGCGTTTGGCCGACGTATTTGGCACCGCCCATGCCTATGCGAATGCCGTCGGCGGCGTATGCAAAAGAGCTCACGCCTACGGAGGCGACAACGTATGGCTTCACCGCAGTCAAGGATTTTACCAGTTCGAGCTCGATGAGGTTGAGATAACCGGCGGCGGAGATGGCGACGGAGGCTGCACAGCACAGGATAATCGCGGCAAGGATGGCTAAGCAGAAGAGAATGCGACGTATCCACCAAGCTTCAATTTTGTTTGTTTTCAACTTTTTCGGTAGTAGTACTGTGCCGAGCGTGAACAGCGGCTCGATGAGGTAGCAGACGAAGAAGTAGATGTCGAGCGCGTATTTGTTGCTCGCAGCTGGTATTACGCCCATTTGCGTAGCTAACGCCGTGCATAAAGTGTAAACGAGCATTCGCGAGGCGGAGCCGCAAAATAGCCACACGGTAGAATCGGTTACGTCAGATTTGTTTAGGAGACTTATCGTTTTTCTCAATAGTTTCGGTAAGTCCTTCGAACTTCGACGAACGGTTTGAGAGATGTTGAAGAAGCCTCGTTTGTTCGCACTCACCAAGAGAAATCCAGCGGCTACGAATTGTCCGATGCTCATGGCTGTACCAGCACCAATTACGGAAGGTAGGCCACCGTAAACGGGATGAATCAACGCGACTTGAAGTATAACTGTCGTTAACATAGCTAATCCAAACGCACATAAAGGCGTCATCGCGTCTCGTTCACCCATGTATGCGCCTTCAAAAGTTACGCCTACGGCGAAGAAAGGCAAACCGAAACATCGAATGGCGGTGTACAATCGTCCGAGTTTCAAAGCTTCACCGGAAACGCCTAAAATTCGCATTGCCGGCGCATACATAAGCTGCATCATCAATGCGAACGCGATACCTAAACCAAACGCGGCTAACACGCTCGCTTGAACAATCTCTCTCGTCTCCTCGGTGACTTTGAACTCTTTACCCCCTTGTTGCCGTCGTCGTTGACTCATACCCTCCTCGTCGTCGTCCAACTCATCCAACGAGATCAAACTCCTCGCAGCGCTCGCTTCGCTCACCGCCGTCGTCACTCCGACGCTCAGTGCAAAACAAACTTCCTCAATCAACCAAAACATGACGGAAGAAGGCGCGATAGCTGCCAAGTACAACGCGCCGACGCGTCCGACTAATAAGCTTTCCGTGCAACCAATCGCGGGTTCGCACAGGACGCTCAGTAAAGATGGAACGCCGAGCACGGCGACTGAGCTTATAATTTTCATCAGAGTTGGTTTACCGAGCGTCAACCAGACGTTTTCTTTATTCTCTTCGTCTCGCCAATCCGACGCCGTCAGCGCGTGCGACGAAAACGACGCCGAAAGCGCACGCTTCTTCTTCTCGACGACATCGAAGACGCCAACGGTTCCTCTCGACGGCGGAGTCCGATTCCAATTTTGCAAAGACGACGATGATGATGCGAGAGCAACGCCGCCGCGGGGACGACGACCCGAAGAACAATACTCGCACCTTCTTCTGCGAGCATCGCTGCGTTTCCTCCTTTCGCTGTTTGACCTTTGCCGGGGGAACGCGACGCTACCACGCGCGAGGAGCGCAGGGGGTGACATATCCAAAAATCCCCCTTTTTTATGTGAAGATACACGCACGAGACGACGAGGTTTTTGAAGCGCACGCGAAACATTCAAACTATGACTCTATAACTATTCAAGCTCTACTTCTAATCCTTCCTCTTGCTCTTGCTCTTCTTCTTCTCCTTGTTCTTCTCCTTCTTCTTTTTCTTCTCTTTTTTCCTTCGTTTATTCTTTTTCGCCTCGCGTTCCAACGACGCGAGCGCCTTCTTCAGTATCCTCTTCTCGTCGTCGTCGTCGGCGCGCCGGCCCGCTCTCGTCGTCGTCGGCGTCTCGACGACGTCGTCCATCCGAGCGCCGATTAAACCTCTCCCGCGCTTCGATTTGCTCAGAAGTAGCAGTTTTTGTATTTTATCCTCGATGTCGTCGTCTTCTGTTCCGTCGCTCTCTTCGCCGCTCGAAGACGAAGACGAAGACGAAGACGAAGACGACGCGTATCTTCTCTCTTCTCCTTCTTCTCTCCATCTCTTATTCGTCCCGGGCGTTTTCATCATCGTCCTTGCCTTCGTCGTTTTCGACAGTGACGATCCACTCCTTCTCCTCTCTTCCAACTCTTCTCTCTTCTTCTTCGCTCGGTGCATCGCGTTCGAATCGCGGTACCGGTTCCCTTGCAACGCGTTCACCACCGTCGAGTTTAAGAAACGTTTGTTCACTTCCAACGCGCTTCGTTGTTGACGTGCGTTTTCTCGAATTTGCGCGTCTTTGAGAAGTTTAAGATCGATTTTATGGTTGGCATTCGCGATAGATCTCGAGGAAAGAAGAGGTTGAGAAACATCCGTTCTGTCGCCGTCGTCGCTGTTCAAATACCGAGCGGTCGCGGCGAAGAGTTTACGAGTCGCCATGTGCGTTCGTTGGTCTTTGTGTCGCCTGCGTTTTCCCGAGAGAGAAAGAAGCGCTTGAAAACAAATTGAAACCCTAAATAACGGTATAAAGAAAGTGCAAAAGAGAGAGTTTTGCGGCGTCTCCAGAACGTCAACGAAAGAAGAAGAGCGTCGCTGTTGACCGCGCGCGGTGTTTACGCGGTTAATATGTCGAGCTCTCTGCCATCCTTTTCCGATTTTGCGGGCAAGTTTACCGAGAAGACCGGGGAGGCGAAGAACACCGTGGTCCAAAATTTCTCGAAATACATCCAAGGGAAACGATGCGACGCGTCCGTCGAAGGCAAATGGACGCAAGTTTTCCCGAAGAATCCTCCGTACCAAACGGATTCGCTGTGCCCTTTGCTCGAAGGCTTAGGAGCGCCGTCGTTCGTGTGCGGCATCGTGGATAAGCTGACGACGCACTTGACGATTTCGTGCGAAGAAAATGGAACGAAGCTGAGAGTGGTCGATAAGACGATGCTCACAAAGGAAAACGTGACGGAAACCGCGCTGCGAGGCTTTGGAAAAGAAGAGAAGAGGTGCACGACGAAAGGAGGGAGGAAAGAGTACATGCTTTCGGGGAACGTGAAGATGGATGGAACGAACCAGTTCGTGTGCAGGCTGATATCGAGAGGACCGGGGTGGTGGACTATTTCGGAGCGGACGTTGGTGCGAGACGGGACGTTGCTGCGAGAGCGAAACATATTGAGAGCGCCGGGGAAGAGAGACGTCGTCGTCGATCGCTATTTCGAGAGAAGCAAGGAGAAGTAGAGAGAGAGAGAGAATTGAGAGTTGAGAGTTGAATTGGTTTTATATTATAGCGCGCGCGTTAGCATGCGGATGGGGAAGCGTTCGGGAACTATCCTCCTCAGGGCAAATAGTCTTTTATGTGTTTTCCTTTTCATTATATACATTACTGGTATATGTACAATAGTTTCACATGGAAATCTCCTTCGTGAACACTCTTTTACAGCAGCATGGCGACCATCGTCGTCGCCAAAAAGAACCCAACCGCCGTCGCGCTTGGAGACGCCGACGAAGACGAAGACGAAGACGAAGACGACGCGGAACACGTCACTTTTCCCTCGTCGCTCTTTATTTGACCATTCAATGGATCAAGAACTTTCTCCAAGTTCGCGCACGTGTTCATCACGGCTTCCGTCGGCCAGCACACTTGGCCGCCGGTGTTGCTGTAACACTTCGTGCATCCAGCGATAGTATAATAGGTACTACCAGTCACACCCAGAACTGCGTCGCAGCCTTCGTTCGTGGCGCACCGGGCATCGATGATCGCCTCGTCTCCGGCGGTGCCAAAGCACATGCACGTCGTGTCAGCGCCAGAGACTGACACTGCCTTTCCGGCGGTGCACGACGGGCATCCTTCCTCTCCGTTCACCGTACAGCATCCATTTGCGCTGGGCGTTGAACCGTCGTTACAAACGTACGCGTTGGCGGAAAGCATCAGAGATGACGCGCACGCGATGAGCGCGAAACCCAGAAAGAGGAAGGGCGTTTTCGTAAACGCACCGCCTCTCGAGCTTTTGGTGGTTTTGGCAAACATCTCCGTCTCTTCTCGTTTCTTTTGCGGTCTGGTCGACAAAAGTTCGTTTAAACTTCTCGCGCGCTACTATTTTTATCCCTTTTTTTATGTGTGGCGCCCAAAGGGGACACGAAAAGGAATATTTTAGAAGAAAACAAAACAGAACACAGAAATTATAATAACGACATCACGAACGCAGCGGCACGCAGTCTTTCCTCTGCGCGCGTACCTTATTACATCTATTGCATCATCAACGTTCTAAGACTAAAACGGCTTCGCAATGTGCGGTGTGCGGGAACAGATCCACCGCGGCGGCGCTTCGCGGGCGGAACGGCGGACCAAACTGTTTCGCCCTCAAGGCGCAGAGTTCGACGCAGTTTTGCGCCATAGACTCGGGGTTACACGAGACGTAGACTATTTTTCGGAGTCTGGTTTCCGCGCGGAGGGCGTTGAGGACTCTTTTGTGTAAACCGCATCGAGGCGGGTCGACGATGGCCACGACGTCGTCGTAGAGAAACTCTCGTTTTTGTTGTCGTTCTTCTTCTTTGTTCCCGCCTTCTTCCTTGGTATTTTCTGCAACGGTTTTCACGTGCTCGCCGTACTTTTTCAACACGTCGTCTAAAGTATCCTCTGCTTTTCCCGCAATCCATTCGCAATTCACTTTTTCGTTTAATTTTGAGTTTTTCTCCGCGTCGCGAATGGCGTCTTCGACAATGTCTAATCCAACAACCTTCCCGACCGAACTAGCAAGGGTCAAACCAATCGTCCCAGTCCCGCAACACACGTCGAGTAGCAGCGACTTTCCATTAGGTGAAGCCCACTCGCCCGCTAAGGCGTAAAGCAATTCCGCGGCGGCGGTGTTCACTTGAAAGAACGCAGAGTGCGACAAGGAAAACTTCAATCCGCACATGCGTTCGCAAATAACCATCGGCTTGTTGTTCGCATTATTTTCATCACTGACGACGAGATCGGACGTGTGCGCATCTGCAGCTGCCATGTTTGACACGGATTCGTTGTGCTGGCGTAATTGAACGGTAATTGAAAACGGTTTCGGTTCGAACACCGCCGCCGCAGATTCCATGGCGTCCCTAATGCCTTTCAACGCTTTCTCCATTTTTGCCGAGTCGAATTCCTTTCCTGGATTAATTTGTACAACGACCATAACCTCTGAGCTGCCGTTTGGCATCGGAGGCTCTAACGATAACGCGTTTTCAGCGTCATCGTCCACGTTATCATTCGTGGATCTTTCATCGTCACCAGTCTTTTTTGCATCTCCTCCATCCTCGTCACATTCGCCTTCTAATCGAAGCCATTTGCGCCACGCCGGAGCGGCGCTATCGTTATCATTGCTATTTCTACTTCTACCGCTATCATCGAACATGGACGGAGCGCAACCACCCTCGCGAACAATCAACAATCGCCAAAAACCACTACCGTTTCGCTTATCCCAACACGGCAACGCATCCTCCGTTCCAGCGACGTTCCTAAGATACTTCTGAGCCGCTTCTTGCAGGCATATCGCCACCTTTGAAATGTTCCTACATCCGACGGGTTCCCCAATCGCTACGTTTCCTTCCCTAAACAAGCCGACGTTAAACCCAATCGTCGGTTGACCTTGACTGTCATTTCCAATCGTAAACTCCGATTTGTTTCTGTATCCCTCGAGAACCGGCGAACGGACGATGCCGACTAAATCGCAACACCGTTTACTTTTCCTCCCGTTTGCCTCCTTCAACCATCGCTCAGTTTCCTCCGCGTCTCCATCAGCAGTAACACCACCCTTCCCGTAATTATTTCTCTTAAACTTCCCATTTGCTTTTCCGACTAACTCGGTCACCATAGCTAACGCCTTCCTCACCTTCTCTTTCTTCGCTTTCAACTGTTCGGAATACTTCACGTTCCACAACGGACACACCGCGTCTCGCGCCTCCGTCACAGCTTTCTTCTCCTTCTTCCCTTGCTTCGCGTTACCGCTACCGTTACCGCCACTCTTATCTCTCGCATCGTGCATGGTCACTTTCTTCCCGAATTTCCGTCCTTTCGCCAGGCTTTTCCCCTCCTCTTCTTGCGCCTTCGCGCTCTCCCGCAACTTCCTCAAGCACTCCTCTCTTTCTCTCGGAAAGTTAAAAGTCACAAACGCGTGCGTCCAACCGGAGCGTTTCTTAATCGACGTGTGTCCCGTCGCCGACATCTCGTCCAACCGCTTCCGAAACTCTCTCTCGTCCCACGCCGACGGAAGGCCTCGAATAAGCGCGGTCCCGCCAGAACGCATCGCGTCTTCTCCTCCTCCTTTAACGTCATCGTCACCCGCCGCCACCGTCGCCGCGTCGTTCTCGATTCGCTCATCTCTCAAAGCCCGCTGTTGTTGTTTCTTCTTCTCGCCAACGCCGCCTATTTCCTCCTGGTCACCGTCCTTTTCTCTTTCCTCCCTCGGTCGCTTTCTCCTTCCTCCCTCCTCCAGAGGAGGGGTCGTTTCCGGCATATGTTTACTCTTTACTTTATTTGTAGAGAAAACGAATTGGAAAAATTTTTGTGCTCCACTTTTGACGATGATGCTGCGCGAGATATTTTCATCCTCAGATATGCTGACGACGACGTCCTCTCGTTGTTGTTCTTTTTCTCGACGGCGGCAGCAGCAGCTCTGTCATCAGCGACGACGCGAGTCGTTGAACGTCGTCTCTTCTTCTTCCGCGTCGAGAAGAAGAGCTTCGACGAAGAGTGCGACGAGTTTTCTTCGCGTAACGACCATCGACAAAAATCGGTCCGAAGAAACACCCTTTGCGCGATTGAAACGACGACGGAGAGACTCATCGGTTTTAGCGACGAGAAGCGGCGAGAGTCGCGACGATGATGGTAACGTTATTAATTCGTCGTCTTCGGAAGACGCTTTGTCGAGCTTAGAGGCGCTCGGCATCGTCGGCAGCGAGAAGAGGAGAGATGAAGACGAAAAAGAAGACAAAGAAGACGAAAAAGAAGAAGAAGACGCGAAGAAGAACGCGACGACGACGACGAGCGAGAGGGAAGAAGTAAAGAAAGCAGAAGCGACCGAGGATGAGAACGATGGCGATGAGAAACTTCCGGTTCTTTTTCGGATGATTAAGAAAGCGGCGCGACCGCCGCCGCGAGCGACGAGCGATAAGCAGAGCAACCCGCTCAATCGACCGAAATATCAACAAGCCGAAGGTGTGACGAAGTACTGGAGTCCGTTGTTTTCTCCGCTATCGAACATATACAACGTACCGACGGAAGAGCCGACAGCGGCGGAGAGGTTGGCTGTTTTGCACTTGTTTTTCTTCGCGGCGGATTTCGTCGCGGTGAAAAGTGGAGCGAATACGGAAGGCGGTTTTTTCTTTAGTAACTTTGCGTTGTTTGCCGACGCGGTGAAGACGCAAAACGAGTGGTGGCGACTTCCGTCTACCGCTTTGGCGGATTTTGGTTTAGAACATGTGTTGGCAACGAACGTGTCGTTGTGGCTGATTGGAAGAGAAATAGAAACGTTGCTCGGGACGACTTCCTTTTTAGGCGTGTACTTCCTCGGAGGCACGGCTGGTGCCATCGCAACTTTAGCCTTCGACGACAACTCCAAGGTCATCGCGGGTAGCTCCGGTGCCGTGTTCGCGCTCTACGGTGCCATTTTGACGTACACAATTCTTAACCTCGAGTCCGGGTGGAACCAACGCGGCTTTACCACGCGCCTGTTTCGAATCGGCGCTTCCGCAATAGCGCTCTGCTACATAGCCTCTGAAACCGCCTCGGACGGCGCCACCCACGTCGTCAACAACTGGGACCATCTCGGTGGATTTCTCTCCGGCATCCTCCTCGCCTACTACGGCCTGTGCCCGCTCTTCTCCTCCATCCAATTCAAACCGGGAGAGGAAAAAAATCGAGCGCAAAGACTGAATTTAGAAGATAAAACGTTAGAAGAACCTTTCGCGAAAACGAGCGCGATTCTATACGGCGTCTGCGCGAATCTCGTCGCCGCGAGCCTCGTCGTCGCTTTCAAGCGCATGTCTGGAATCGATGATTTTTGAAAACTTTTTGTGTGTTTTAATATCATACATTGCGAGTACTTTATTGATTAGAGAGCGCGAGAAGTGAAGCGGCGCGCGCGGGGAAGGATTCGCGTATTTTAACACCATCAATCTTAAAATGGATAAAGAGTTTCACGCGTTAATATTCCACATAAAAAAAACGCGCGCCCGCACTCTACCCGCCATGTTCGCGCACTCTCGATGCACAAACAAATCGTCACCTCTCGCGTCTCTGAAGAAGAACGTCAAACATCGTAGCAGCCTCCGAAGCGCCGCCGCTCGCGATGGAAAGAAACGCGCGACGACGAATGCAAAAACAACGACGTCTTTCCCCAACAACAACAACAACTTTGACGACGACGACGAAGAACGCTTCGCGCAAAAGCAGCACCAACGACGCGTCGACGGAGAAGAAGACGCCGTCGAGAAGAGCACGAGAAGAGCTTTTTTTAAAGCCACGACTTCGTCCGCGGCGTTCGCCGCGTTCGTCTTGGCCTCGGGTGATGTCGTCGCGTTCCCTCCGTCGGCCTCGGCGATTGGCTTTCAGAAGGAGCTCAAGCCGAAGCGCGTCGCGCTGAACGATTTGAACTTACAAACGTCCCAACCGTTTCAGTTTCGAGGGGAAGAACACGCGGGCGTTCAGTACGGTGATGCACGAGTAGGAGATGGGAAAGAGTTAAAACCCGGGGCTTTGGCGACTATTCACTTTGACGTGAAGTTGAGAGGTTTGACGGTTCTTTCGACGAGGACGGCGAGAACGTTGGGCGGGAACAGGACGGTATCGGAACCGATGCAATTTTCGTACGGAAAGTTACCGACGGAGTATTCGAAGCCATTGAAGAGGAAAACGGTGAACGGTATCGGGGCGGAGGTGAGAATTGATCCGGAACTTGGGGAATTGTACGTGGTGAAAGTTTCGCCGGACGGGCCCGCGGCCAAGGCTGGATTTAAAGCGAACGACGTGATTTTAGAGATTGATGGGACGAAGAATTTAGCAAACTTACCGATTCAAGAGATTGGTGCGCTGTTGCTAGGACCGGTGGAAACTACTGTTGATGTGACGGTTCAAAAAGGTGGGTCGCGCGCCGGACCGGACGCGCCGGTGGAGAAGTACACGTTAACGAGAGAAGCGACGGTGATTGTTCCAAAAAAACAGAACGCGAACGCGAACATCGAAGGTGGCGGAGGTCTGTTCAACGGCGAGACCGGACCGGCGATACCGCCGGTGGTATATGTCCCTGGCGCGTTGGAAGGCATGAAAGTTGGCGGTCGTAGAATTCTCAAAACGCCCGCGGATTTAGGTTACGCCGACCAAGGCGAAGGCGAAATCCCGCCCGGAAGCGAGATCGTCGTCGAAGTTGAGTTGTTAGAAGTGAAAGATGCCTGAGCGCGCGTGGAAAAGTTTTAAACGAATACGGTGTAAAATTACTACGAAGAACCAATCGCGAACGAATGCGCTCGCTCGTGCGGATATTCATTTTTTTTACGTTGACCTTTTTTTTTAAATCCAAAAATAGACGCACACACACACGCGCGCGAAGAACGCGCCAACAAAACCATCCGTCGGTTGATTCAGCGACAGAATCAAAAGCGCGTCGACGCGCGATCTGCGCATTCAAAGGAAAACGTTTTTTTCAGCGAGAGGAAGAAGACGAACGGCATCGCTTCGACGGCGCCATGCCTGCCACGACGGCGGCGTCGACGTCGAAGAAGACGAAGAGTTCCGAAAATACGCGCTCTGCTACTAAAAGCGCCGCGACGACGAAGAAAGCGAAAGGCAACGCTTCAAACGGAAAGAAAGAGCGCGCCTCCTCCTCATCATCGTCATCGTCGTCGTCGTCTCCGTCGACGTCGGATGGTTCGTTCGTCGTCGCCGAACTTCAAACGAAAATCCACCGGTTGGAAACCGAACTCGCGAAAGAAGCGGCGTATCGAAACCACGCGCAACTGGAACGAGACAAAATCAACGCGTTTTGGGAGATTTCGAAAAGAGCGTTAGAACAGAGCGAATCGCGCGCGAGAGAATACGAGAGAAGAATCGAAGACGTGGAAGACGACGCGGACGTGAGGGTACGCGCGAAAGTGCAGCAGATAAAACACGAGCAGAAAGAGAACGAAAGGGAGGTTGACCTTTCGCGGGCGGAAAGCGCCGAGCGGGCGAGGGAGGCGAAGAACGCGTTCGAGAAGAGAATGGAAGAAATGAGAGAAAAGATGCGCGACGGAGAGAAGAAAATCGCAGAGAGGGAGGTGAAGTGTCAAGAAATGGTGAGGAAGAGCGAGATTGAGCGGATGAAGGAGATTGCGAAGTTACGCGTGGAATTCGAGGAGAAAAGGGAGAAGGAACGCGAAGTGGCCGCGAGGAGGGAGAGGATGCATTTCGAAAAATCAGAGCAGATTTTGGCGGAAACCGTGGAGCGACTTACGAAAAGCAAAGAAAAACAGTTGGAAGTTCTCGAGAAGGAAACTGAAGAGCACATGAAGAAGACTGAACTGTATTATCGGGGGTTGAAGGAATCCGCGGACGAGAAGACCATGGAGTTATCTGCTAAAGTCGCAGAGTTGGAAAGGAGAGTGTACCACGCGGAAACAGAAGCAAAACGAGCAAAAGCACAAGTGGAGGCTTCGGAAACGCCGGCAAAGCTCGCCGAGGCAAAGGCAGAAAGCGAAGAAAAGAAGCGAATTCGCGCCGAGAGGAAAGTCCAACGCCTCGCTTTCCTCGAAAGGTCGATTAAAACGTGCGAGAAGAAGCGAGAGGAAGCGGAAAAGAACCTTGAAAGAGCGATACAACAGTTCGAAACGGTCGCCATGGAGAATGCAGAGTTGAAATCAGCGCTATTTCTTCACGAACGAGCAACGACAGCAACAATAAAAACAAGTGGTGTCGATGTCGAGAGAAGTAGAGCGACGAGGATCGCCGCTGCGTAGTGCTTCGAGACGTGCGCATAAAGTCGACGCTTCATACCTATGATAAATACCCTACGTTGTATCAGTCAATCACACTCGTGTAAAACACACAACTCTTTAATTACCAACCACAACCATCCACGGTCGAATCGTATACTTTGGAACCAATCCCGCTTTATAATACGCGTCGTTCTTTACAAAGTTCTCAACGAACTCCTTATCCACGTTCTTAAACACAAACACCCCGGTATCGACCGGATCGGTCAACGCGCCCGCCATCGCGCACTTCCCTTCCTCGAACGCTTTCTTCGCGCCGTTGATGTGCTCTTCGCGGTACGGGCCTCGCTTTTCGAGCATGTTTTCCACGTAGTCCAAGGTTAACAAGATGTACGTGTTTTCGGAAGCCATGACGGTAACTGTTCGGGTTGATGAAACTTTTGATGACGATGATGAATACGATCGCCTGAGTAGTTTTCCTTTATCTCGAGCGGTGAACTGAGATGAAGACGCCGCGAAGGATTGCACCGCTCGGCAAAGTGACATGCGTTTGTTGTGTGCGGAGTTCTCTGGAATAGAGTCGAACTGTGGGGGATGCGCAGCTTCTCTCTCTTTTTCTGGAGCGCGTGTGAACTGCGAAACGCGAGTGAAACAATATTGATTACTGTAGTATTATAAAAACCGAATTATTAAAGCTTTCTCTCTCTCACACTCACTCACTCACTCACTCATATCTTCTCTTCTTCTGTTTCTCTGTTCTTTCTTGTTCTTCTCCTTTTTTCTCGCTCTATACTAGATTGCTTAGTGTTATATCATTACGCTGCGTCCATGGGTTCCGCCTCGTCGCCGTCCTTCTTCTCTTCCGCCGTTTCTTTCTTCTCTTCGACTTTGGCGTCTTTCTTCTTATCTTCTTCCTCGTCGTCGGTCGCTTCGGCAGTTTTCTTCTCGATCCACGCTCGGAATTTCTCAATTTGAGCTTTGGATTTAGCGCTCTTTGCTTTGAGTTTCTCTTTGCGGGAGAGCGGTCTTGCCGCCGGTTGCGGCACTGCGACGGCCTTGTCTTTGCTGCTACCCTTCTTCGCTTTCTTCGCCGGAGGCGCCACGGACTTCGCCGAGTAGCCTCCGGGCGGAACGCGAGAACGAAAGAAGACATCTTCCGTATCTAAAACGTACGATACTTTGGACGTGGAGCAGGAGATTTTGCACTCCAACGCGTTTTGGATGCTCGCGTTGGTCATCGCAGTTTGGTAACTGAGCTGCGAATCCGTTTCACCTGAGGCGGAATGGACGACGAAGCCGGCGCTCTTCTTCGCGCGGCGCAAAAACACTGGCGCTCGTTCCTTTTCATCCGTCTCTTTGTCACCAGTTTCCACGATCGTTGTGTCTTCGTGCGCGGCAACGTGCAAGAACCCCTCTAAGTGCGTCGCAAAGTGACCGTCCATTGCTCCAGCTTTGACGTCGATCTTATCTAAAGACGGTTCGCAGAGTTGAATTTGGAGCGTCTTGCCGTTGTTTTCGCTGCCAATTCTATACACAGACTCGTCGCCTAATATGACACAAGCGTTGGCGTGGTATACACCTTCGTGAAACGGCGCATCGCGCGTGGATTCGTACTCCGCGAGGTGTAAGAGCTTTGAGTCGATGTCCTCCGCTAACAAAGCTTGCACTTGTTTGATCAGCTTGTAAACAAGTTTATCAAGCGTAAAGAGCAAGTACGAGTTCGCACCCAAGAGCAAACGACAATCGTCTTCAAAATGCGACTGGTCCGTCGATCCGTTCAATAAATTAAACAAAAGAGTCAAGAACTCTTTGTGGACGTCTTCGGCTTTCTTGCCTTTGGCTTTCTTCGCCATGGCTGTCGCAGAAGCCCGGGCCGTTTGAAGACGGTCGTACAAGTGTTGGTGCAAGCGCATAAGATGATAAAAGCCTTCGTCACCGTAGAATACTTTACCAGGTAATTCGAAGTATCGAGTTTTTAAGTTTGAGCTACCATCGACAACGAATCCAGAAACCGGCTTGCACGATTTGTACCTGGCGTCCTGGTCGTCTTCTGAATCAGAAGAATCGTTCTCGTCGCCGTCGCTTTCGCTGGAATCTTTCGTCTTGTCGTCGTCGTCGTCGTCATTGCCGGTTAAGCCGAGCGCCTTCTCTAACGCCTCCGCGGCGGTGGTTTCTTTGTTCGAAGCCTTCGGCGTTGCAGCGCGTTTCTTGACGCTTGCGACGCCTTCGTCCTCTGGATCTTCTTCCTCTTCCTCCGCGCCTTCGTCCACGGTTTCCTGATCCGGTTCTTTCTCCATTTCCTCGTCTTTTTCTTCTTCAGCGTCTTCTTCTTCCGATGCTTTCTTCTTGGGATCTTTGCTTCCACCTTTTTTACCTTTCTTTTTACCACCTGGAGAAGCGTTCGCTTCTGCAGCTTTGACAGCTTTCGCGCAGTTATCAGCCGTTCTATCTTTAAAATCATCCTCGTTATCGCGCTTGATTTTGAAGAACGGTTCAACAAAGTCTCGATAGAACGTCATAACTTTATTCGCCGGCTCGCCAGACATCATTTCGCGAGCGGAAAAGCGCGCGATGGCATAAACGTCGTCGTGTACATTGCGATCGGCATATTCAAAGATCAAGTCCGGGGATGCACCCGGCGGTTTTGCAGCTCTTGGACCAATGGCATCGTCCGCTGTTTTCTTCTTGTCAGAAACCTCCTTGATCTCTTGCGTCATACCTTTACCGGACAAGTTCTTCTTGTCGGCTTGCTTGAAGTAGAACGATCGATGATCGAGAGATTTGTTGTAGTTCTTCGCGCACACATCGTTCCATGTCGGAAGCATCTCTGTTTTCAACATTTGCCACTCCTCGGACTTTTGCTTCAACCGTCTCACGACTACTGGGATGGTGGCCCACGGTGCGTTCATCGTTAAGAATCGCATTTCGCGTCCACGATCGCCGTAGATGCGCTCTACGGCACGTAAGGCGACTGGCGAAATCGTACCTTCCGGGAGATTGTGTGCTAATCTCTCGCTCTGAACTTCTTCTTTCGATTTTTTCACCGGAGCGGCAGCGGGTTTCTCCTCAGCTGCCGCTTCTGCCGGTTTCTCGGCGTCCACCTCCATGTTATCTTTCTTCTCTTCCTTTGCGGCTCCTTCCGCGCCTTCAGCGGGAGCAGGTGCTTCACCAGTAGCAGCTGGGGCACCATCAGTCGGTTTATCGGAGGCAGCAGCAGCAGTGGTAGCAGCAGCAGTATCTTCTTCCTTTTTTACCGACGGAGCGGCAGGTTCTTGAACGACTTTGACCTCTTCTGTGTACATCTCGGCGATTTCCTTGTGAACCTTCTCCAAGGACTCAATAGCGGATTTGTTTGTTTCGAGTACCATGTCAATCTCCATGCGATCGTCTTCGCATCGAAACAAAGCTTCTTCGTACTGGTTCTTTCTCATGGCTTTAAATGAGTAATCTTCGGACCCTGAGGTCACCGCAACCCAGTTGTCGTTCAATACTTCTTTGCACAAAGGCGTTCGAGTACTCGCGTGCATTTTCGGGAAGTTCTTTGGCAACAAACGATAGGACGGACCACATCGCTCGCACGTTGACAAATCCAACTCGGAAATTGGTTTGGACAAGAACTTTTCTCTCGCAGCGGACGCTTTCATCTTCACAACTTCCCGCGTCGTAAGTTTCATCCCGGCAGCTTTCTTCGCCGCCGGCGCCTCGGCAGCTTCAAAGTCCATCGATTCGCATCTCGCGACAAACTCGTTCCATCCAGTCACCAATTCAGGAAATCTTCCTATAACATCCATCACCAAACCTTGCAATTCCATTTTGGAAATTAAATCAGCGTTGAACAGAGCAATCAACTTGCAGAAATCCGCGTATTGGTCTTTCGAACGTAACCTCGCTTTGACTTTATCAAAATACGAAAGCTCTTTGGCTAGCTGCAACGCCGCTCTCTTCTCCTCGGTGATCTCGTCTTGCTGCGCCTGGTCGTACACAACGCCACCTTTTTGCTTTCTTCTGTTTTGTCCGGGAGCTTGTTGCGCTCGAGCTGCCTTTGCGCCCGCTCCTCTTCCGCCTCTCCCTCTTCCGGTAGCGCCTTGTCCAGCCTGTTGCGTCGAGTCTGGCAAAAAGTACGTGAACTGTTCCAACAAATCGTTGTGCGACTTGAATAATTGCGCGACTTCCTCGTACACCTGCGAAATCGATTTCAAATTCTTCCTATACATGTTCAAAATCTCCAAAAACGTCTTGTACACTCTCTCGTCGCTCGCGAAACGAGTCTTGATTTTGTTCACGTACGATATCGCGTGGACAAATTCCACTTGAGGCTTTTGCCCTTGCGCTTGTCTCTTCGCCTCTTCTCGTTCCTCTTTCTCGATATCCTCCACGCGAATTTCGTGCCCTCGAGGTAAAAACTGATTGAAGCCTAAAATCAAATCCCGATGGCCTTTGAAAATTTTCTTCACGCGTTTGATCACGCCTTCGGTGTCGATCCTGTTCACGATAAAAAGCACGCAAGAAAAGAAGCCATCGCGTCAGTACACGCACAAAGAAACACACGTGCATCTGCTGCGATGTGTGGACGAAGAAAACACGATTTATGTCTATGTATAGAAGAGAGAGAGAGAGAGAGAGAAAGAGCGTCGCGTTTGTTACGAAAGCAGCAGGAAAAAATTTTGCTTTTCTGCAGGTTTCTCTTTTTGCCCAAAAAAATCTTTCAGCCTCACCTTTGCGCTTTGAATTCCTTCATGATTTCCAAAAACTCATCGTACGTTTGCTTCCTATCTTTCAGGCGATCTTTCAAGTGTCGCAAATAACTCAGCGCGTCTTGTTTTCTCGCCGCGTCGTCCACCTGCGCCCCTTGAACGGACGGCGGGTTCAGCCTGCGTGTCACGACAAAATATAAAGAAAAAGAAAAAGGTCAGCGCCTCGTCTCCGAAAGCGCGCGCCATGCGCGCGCGCGAAGGAAGGAAGGAGAAAGAGAGCGGGAAAATTGGAACACCAAACAAAATTCGACAGCCGCATGTCGTTTTCCTTCTCTTCTCTCTTTCAAAAAAAGTTCGTTCGTTCCGCTGCCCCAACCTTTTTGCAAAGGTTTTTTAGGCCATTCTCTCGGGAAAAAAGGAAGAAAAAAGCAATCGACTCGTCTCGCGCTTTTGGTTTTCTTTGAACCTTCTCCTCTCGCGAGGAGTTGATCGGACGATCTTTCTCGATCCGAGCATAAACGAACGAGGAGGAAAGACGACGACGCGATAAACTCGACGCACCCGGCCATGTTTTTTATTTTTGTTCCCGCTTTCCGAGCTTAAAAGAGAGAGAGAGTAAACTTTGAAAGAGACGGGGACCCGAAGACCAAAATCTATCTCTCAATTCTTTTGAAACTTTTTTTTTTCTGCGACGAGAGAGTGCGGTTTTCACAAAGAAAATTCTTCTCGCGCGTGCGCAACGCGCGGTCGCGTGCGCAGCGAGTGGTCCGTCCTCGCGCTTCGAACGAAGCAGAATGAACGACTTCTCGCTCTCGCTCTTTCGCTCAAACGTATCCGCACCGAGCGCGCGAAAGGGGAGTCCTATTTGCTTTTGTGAGGAAGAGTGGTCTTTGAAAAAATTTCGGATCGCGGCGTTTTTTGGTTTTCGGAGGCCGAGACGCCGAGTTTTAGGGTGCTCAAAATGGCAAAACGTGGAGGCTCAAAAATTATTTAGGGTCGTAAATGTGGCGAGTCACACACCGCCTGTGTGGTTGTGTTGTGTGTTTTTGGGGGGCTTCCAAAAAACAAAAGGGAGAGCAGAAGTTTTTTTATAAATACGCGCGTGATGCAAACACCAAACACACATAATATAACACGCATTATCTAGTTCTAGCAGTTCTATTATCGTCCTCCTCCTCTTCGTCCTCGTCCTCGTTCTCTTCGATGTCCTTGTTCTTCGTCGCGCTGCCGCTCACGATGCTTTTGTTTTTCATGAGCGCTTCTTTCAACTTTGCCGCCGTCGCCGCTCTTTTTTGCTGGTCCTCGGCATCCTGTCTCAACTCCTCCTCCGTTTTCTTCTTTCTCTCGCGTAGTAAGTACGTTTTCTTCTTCCTTGCCGTGGTATCCGCCGCTTCCTCGTCTTTTTGTTGCAAGAGCACTTTGTTGTATCGTCGAGCCCATTTGGTTTCGTTTCGCACCGCGTCTTGAATGTCCAACTCCATGGACTCGATGGAGACGCACAAACCGGCAATCATCTCTTCCGTTTTGGCCTTTGCTAAGCTGGCTTTTTCGTACGCGTCGTTATCAAAATCGTCGTCCGAAACTTTCGCACCGTTCGCGAGTTTCTGTTCAAAGTTAAAAACGGCAACATTTGCGGCGTCATTGGCAGTTTTCATTTGACCCATCAACGTTTCGGTTTGCGCTTTTTTAGCTTCGAGTTCGCGAATCTGCTCTCGGTACTCCGCGATTCTTTTCATGCGCCTGTACTGCTGCTTCTCTTGCGAGGCAGGAGTCGCTTTTGGGTCTTCCCAAGTGCTCAGTTTCTTCTCTCTGGATGCTGAAGCGTGAACCGTTGGCTTTCGCGAGCCACCGTGCGCGGCTGACTTCAACTTGTTCGCGTACGCCGGGTCTTTCCATTTGGCTTTGATGGCCGCCGAAATCTTCTCGTTGTGCGCTCGCGTCCGTTTTTTCGTCGGCGATGTCAAACCATTTTGTATGCGCAAAAGTTTCTCCGCTTCTTTCTTCGCCTTCGCCTCCATTTGTCGTTGTTGCGTCTCTCTTTTCTTTTCTTCTTTGCGCCTCGCTTGCTCCTCTCTCTTCTTTCGATTCGCCGTGGCGATGCGTTCGTATTCGCTCGTGATGCCAAAATACACGCGTCCAACCGCCGAAGCTCTTCTACCGAACGCTCCGTACGAAGCTAAACCAACTTTACTCTGTTTCGGGACCAAACGATTTTCTTCGTTGCTTATTTTTTCAATTTTTTTCTTCTTCATCGCGTCTCTCACAGAAAGCGATATGCGCACCTTCGTGTGCGGCGATAACTTTCCAGCGTTCATCAAAGCTGCCTCGCGTATCTTCTCTCGAACTTCTGGTGTTTTCATCCTCTCCATCGTTTTTTGTCGAATCTTCTCGATCGTTTCCGGCGAATGTTTACGTCCTTTATTCCAAGGCACATTGCCTCTGTTCGCCATCGAAATCCTCTCGCGCCGTTTCAACTCGTTCGCCCTGGTCGTTTCCGGTCTCAAAACTGCCTCCGGGTCGTCCCCAACCATTGCCAACACTCTATCGTCCTCTAACACTCGAATTTCTACGTCATCTCTACCTCTATTTTCCAGTATGCGTTTTCGTAAGAAGTTACAGTTTGGACACGCGCACGCTTGCGTGTGCTTTCTCGGCTTTTCGCTACCGACGACGAAACCACCGTCGAGCCCTTGGTAAATGATTTGGTGTTTCGCGTGCGTTTCAGACGAAGAGGGACCGTCCACATCGTCATCGCTATCATCATTCGCTTTTTTATCAACCTTCCCCATTAAATGCTCCAAAACCGCCCTCCTTTCCTGCTTTCTTCTTCTCGTCGTCGTCGCATCCTTAGCGAGAGGCGTCGTTCCGATAGGTCCTTTTATCGTCTTCGTCGCCAAGTGTTTACTCAGCTCGTGTAAACTCTCTCTCAAATCTTTCGCGTTCTTCGCGTCGTTCACGGCGTCGTGAATCGCGTTCAAACTCGTCGTTGAGTTTTTGTTCTTCATGCGCCCGTTTTTCATCCCGCCTCCAGGCGGCGTCGGCGACACTCGCAGTCGCTCTTTCGGGTGACGATCCCCCCCGGAGGAGGAGGAAGAGGAGTCGGCGTCGGCCGCCGCTCGCACCGCCGGCGTTACCGCGCTTTTCTTACTCGCGCTGAAGTTCTTCCGGAGAGAAGAAGACGACGGATGAAACACCGACGCGGACGCTAAAGACGGCATCGTCGCCATCTCTCTCTTCTACCGCGCCGCTAGAGCCAGAGAGAGGTTTCTTTAAAAACCTGAAAGGAGGGCGGCGATTCTTCCGAGTTGTTGCGTTGAGAAAAGATTTCAGAGCCTCTCTTTTCCACCTCGAAGTCCGGGCACCGTCCCTCTCTCTCGCTCGACGGGAAAGGAAAACGCGAAGAAGAAGCGCTTTTCTTCTTCTCTGTGTGTACCCGAGAGCGCTTCGTTCTGCTTTTACGCGGGCACTTTTTTTTTGGAGAAGTCTCTCTTCGTGTGAATTGGAAAACGTTTCGCTCTGTTTCGCTCTGTTTTCTCTCTCGCTGACCGCTGACGTGTTTCCTACATGCGGCATAAATTTTTGCCGTCGCACCCACGCAATAACAAAAAAACACAGTTTGCACCCGGGGGGCAGTCTGAAAAGCGCGAACGCACTTTCAACCGCCAAAGTGCAGATTTGAACGGTTGAAAATATGTTTTCCGCGACGCTGACGACGCGGTGCGCGATTTCGGAACCACCGAAGAGCGAGTCGACGAGGTCGTCGTCGTCGAAGAAAAATGGCGGGGGGCCGACGACGGCTTTGAGGAGGAAAAAATTTACGGCGAATGGCGGGAAAAATGAAGGAGAAGGCATCGTCGCGAAGGTGAATAAGAGACGAAGCGAGGTGAAAAACGTCGAAGAGAGTGCGACGGATGCGAATTCGTCGGTGTTTTTACCGGTTGCGCAGATCATAGAGACGAACAAACCGGAGGAAGACTTGGCGAATTTGTTTGCGCCAATGGCACCAAAATTGAAAAAGACGAAAGCGAAGAAGAAATTAGGTAGCGGTGGAGGTAAGGTCTCCTTAGCGGTGAAGGAGGCGATGGAGGAGGCGAAGAGAGGATTAGCGTCGGCGAGCTCTTCGAAGAAATCGAGCGCGTCGTCGCAGAGTCAGCCGAAAAAATCAGAGTACCAAGCGTTCGTAGATTATTACTCCATGGAGTACCAAGAGTACGAACAGATGCCGGATAAAGCGTTTGAGAAGTTGCGGAGAAAGTTGTCGTTGGAGCAAAAGCACCGACCAATGTTGACGTATATGGTTTCTCTCGGGTTCAAAGAGAAGGATTTGGAAAAGTTGTTGTTGCAAAGCGAAGACCAACTGTTCTCGAAACCAGTCTCGAAGATTATCTCGCGAGTGGAATACTTGAAGTCAGAGTTAGGTTTAGAAGGGACGAGTTTAGTGAAGATTGTGAGCAAGGATCCACAGATTTTGTTGCAAAGAAATAGGCATTCTATCCCGAGATGCAGATATTTGACGCATTTGGGTTTAGATACGCAAGCGTTGGCGTCAGTGCTCTCCAAGCAGCCTTCGATTTTACACTTATCCGTGCAAAACTCTCTGAAACCGAGAGTGGATTACTTTAGGCACGAGCTAGGGATCGCATCGGAGGATTTAGCAAAAGTCATCACGAGAAACCCAGCGGTATTGACGTTTTCGGTGGAAGATCAAATCGCTCCGAGAGTTGAATTCTTGAAGGATTTGGGGATCTCGCACGAAAACGTCGCCAAGTTGATTCTTCGTCACCCGCAGACGTTGCAGTACTCCTTTGATGGGATCAAAGAGCACGTCGACTTTCTCGCGAAGGATTGTAAAATGAACGACGACGAGGTGGCAAAGACTATCAGCCGTTTGAACACGTTCTTCTCGTTATCTTTGGAAGATAACTTGCGACCAAAGTACGAGTACTTGATCGACGAGCTTGGCGGTACAAAACAAACGGCGATTTCATTTCCGGCATATTGGTCCTTGGCGCTCGATACGCGCATTAAGCCGAGACACCGGTTCATGGAAGAACACAACGTTGCACCAGACCCTTTCCCGATGAAGCTCTTAGCTGAAAAGGATGAAGTTTTCATCAAGAGAGTTCGCGGTGCCAACTTGGATGCGTTCGAAGCGTTCAAGAAGGACAATGTTGAAAGTTACATCGCCGAGACGCAAAAGATGAAGCTGATGCGCTCGAAAGTCGACAACTTGCGAGGAAGGACAGATGAAGCGCAATCGTGCGTCTGGCCGAACCCGGCGATGCTGCCACCGAAACGCGTCTTGAGCGAACGAGCCATGCGGTCGAGAGACTCGTTCAGAAACATGCGGTCGGGAACGCAACATCGCGGTCCGCGATAAAATCATAAAAATAGATACACACGTAAATAGTCACGTAGAACCGTAGCGCCGCTAGAAATAGATGTAAATTCAAATAACATTTGCTGCTGATTAATAATTGACATAACTAATACATTTCTCTCCTAAAACTCATCTACTAATATTAAGCCGTATCCACCACGCCGGCTGCATTTGCCGTGGACAACTGCGCTATTCGCTGCTGTAAGATCTGAATATCCTTTTGCGTCTGATCAAACTTCTTCTCGATAGCTTCCGCGGCTTTCTCCAAGCGCGTTCTGTGTACGAGTGATAAGAGATGAGCACGTAATCAGTACACGTTCGATCGTGATTTCAATCGTAAAGCGCGCGCGCTTTGGAGAGACGAAGAAAAGAAGAAGGAAAAAAGTCAACCTCGAAAACAAAACACTCACCTCTCCGCGTTTATGAACTCCAATCGCTTCGTCACGTTACTCGTCGCCTCGACCACGTCTTGTTTCGCTAACATCGGCCCGATCAATTTATACACGCTCGCGCCTTCTTCTAAAGATTTCAATTCCTCCAAAACCATCTCGTTCTCCGTCGCTTGCTGCGTGAACGTTTTCCTCGCCTCGATGTTCGCGTGCAGTTCTGTTTCGCGTCGGGGAAAAGAAGAGTTTTGCATTTTGGGTCAGTTTCTCTCTCGGAAAAGGAAAAAAAACGCGCGAGCGAACGCGAAACGGAGAGAAAAACCGAATGGGAACGCGCACCTTGCTGCAACTGGTGGAAGCTCCCGGAGTCCACGCGGAGCTTCTCGTGTAAGCTCTTGATGCTCGCCATTTAATTATTTTATATTTTGTGTTGTCTTTATAGGGACGAGAGAAAAAGCGTCAGAGTTCTGACGCTCGAAAGCGCAAAAAAGAAAAACATATATAAAAGAAACATCGTAAACGAAACATGTTCTACTCCATCGACTTGCTCTCCCCGAAAGGCGCGCTCGGAAACGTTTGGGTGCGTCTCGTTTCGCGCGTTTGGCGCGCTTTTTGACCGCTCGCATCGTTCGCGTTCGTATGTTTTTCTTTCGATCCGACTTTGTTACTCTCTCGTTTTTGAGTGCGATCCGCGTATTTCAAACGCGGAGGACTAACGACCTTTCTTATTATTATTATTGGTAATGGTGCAGATTTTAGCGCATCACCCGGAAAAAGCGAAGCGGTTGACGCGAGCGAAAGCGAACGGGATGTCCATCAGCGAGGCGTGCGCGACAATCATGAAACCGCCGAGTCCTTTGGTACGCGCGTTGCTTTTTGTTCAATTGTAGATCTCGCATTTGATTTTCGTTTCACGCGAACGCGAGCGCGATCGAGGGAGCTGTCTTTGGAACGTTTTGTTTTCGGCGATGATGTTAAATTCATACCCTCCTTCATTATCCGATTCCTACGTGTGGTGTGTTTATGGCGTCGTCTACCCCGCACGGTAGGAAAATGAGTGACAAAATATTTCCTTTCTCGTACTGAGCCGAACGAAAAAACAAACAAAAGCCGAGCGACCGCGCCAAACGATTTTTGACTCTTTCTTTTAACTGACTCTTTTTCCGTTATGCGGTTCGATGATGACTTCAATACTCATAATTACAGGCTTTGCGTCTCGCTGCGGTGCTTTTGAAAGGCGTCGTTACGTTATACAATCGAAAGATTGTTTTTTTACACGACGACTGTCGAGACGTCGTGCAACGCTTGGTGAAGATTCAATCGAGGCAATCGAAACAAAAACGCGAGGACGTCAAGTTGCTCGCGGATGGAAACGCTGGTGAGGACGAGAAAAACAACGCGGATGGAACGAAAAAGTCAAAGAAGAGACGTAAAATGGGGAATAGCGGTTTGGACGACGCCGATTTGCTCGAGTACGAGATGAACTTGCTCCTCGACAGAGACGATCCGCATCGAGGAAAAGACGAGAATCTCGACACGATGTCGAATATGAGCGAGTTCAATGCCGCGCCGAGTGGCTCGAAAGCCGTATCCGGAGGCGAAAATCGGTTTTACCTTCACGACGAGGAGGTTTTGCAATGGGCTAAGAACGCTGGCGATAGCGACGCCGATGAAGCCGGCTCGAAGCGCAAGTCCGAAAAGCGTTTACAGCTCGAAAAGAGCAGGAGAGCAAAGCTCGACTTGGACGACGACGACATGATGTTTCGTCTCGGATACGGTGGGATAATGGAAGACGACGACCTTTCGGGCGACGAAGAAGAGAAAGAACGTAAGCGTCAACGCGCGTTTGGCATGGAAGAGGAAGACGACCAACAGAACATCTTGGCACCTATTCCAGACGAAGGCTCAGAGGATGAGGATCAACAAGGATATGCAGCGATACCCATGGATGACTCTGAAGAAGAAAGAGCGTTCCTCGAACCCGCGTTTCAGTCGCAAAAGGAACAAGACCGACGCGAAGAGCGTCTACTCCTCGATTTGCGCGCGGCGAACGCGCCAGTGCGTCCGAGGCAACAACGACCGAAAGTCGCTCGACTCGCAAACCAGCGCGCGATTATCTTCGATCAGCAGACGCGGATCGAAAACGACGAGTATAAAGAGTGGCTCAAGAACTGCGACGATATCGTGTGCGAACGTCCGAAAAAGGAGATTCCGATCGACGAAATGGACATCCATTTGATGCACGACGAGAAAGCGTTGGCGGCGCACTTCCGAGCGACAGCTTTCCAAACCGGACGCGAATCCTTCTTCCGCAAAGGAGATCGATGGAAGAAGTTCGAAGCGATTTTGTATCCCGATTACAAGTCAAAGGTGAACTTTGCGCCCATTCCCGGCGACGCTACGTTAGTTCCTCCGCCAGAAGTCAAACAACGACGTCCAGACGGTGAGTACACCACGGAAGACGAGGAAGACGGATACAACGTTCCTCCAGCTTGGGACGAAGAGGAAGAGGAGCACTTCCTCAAATACGACGCGCGCAAAAGAGCCGAGAAGCGCGCGGCGCTCGTCCGAACACCTTCTTCTGGTGGTGGTGTTTCGGCGTCTTTGCGAGGCACGCGAGGCGGAAGCGTCGTTCGAACTCCATCCTCCTTAGCGGACGCGCTGGAAGGGAAAGAACTCGAGTTCGTTGACGAGCACGGACAACCGCAAGGAAACTTGCACGAGGACACCATTCACGAAGATCGTGAAATGCTCGGTCGTACGTTCTCGCAAAGATCAAGCGAACCACTCGACAAAAGTCAGCCTCTGAAAGAGACGGAAGAAGAACCCGCCGGGTACTTGGATTGTTCCGGTCGCAACCGCCACGAACGCATCCCGCGCGCCGCGAAGAACTTGCTCGTCTTCCTTTCCGCAAACACCGCATGGAACGACGACGACGCCAACACGAGCGAAGCCGCGTTTGATGCCGTTTCATCGGACGATAAAGAAAAAGAAAAAGGAAAAACCAGCTCCTCGGTCGACTTGACCGAGCTGTGCGAATCCAACGCGTTGACGCGTCAAGCCGCCGCTCGCTGCTTCTACAACGTTCTCATCTTACAAAGCGAGGCGTTCGTCGACGCCGATCAAGAAACATTCGTCAAAAACGAGGATGAAGAAAACGAGACGAGCTTCGCGTTCGACGATATCCCTCCCATCGTCTTACGCAAAGGCGCCCGATATCGAGAAGGTCTCGCCGCCTCACTCGCGACGTAAAGGAAGGAGAAGAAGAAGAAGAAGAAGTAAAAGACGCCGCTGCTGCTCCCGGTGAGCGTCGTCGAGAAAGAGAAAGAAAGAGAGAGACACGTATTTACAAACAGTTGTAATATTACTTTTTGTACAAGAAGAAACACAACCGCCGGCGCGCGCGGCGACAGTTGAAAGAGAGAGAGAGAGAGAGAGAGAAAGAGCTTTCGTTCCTCTCGGGATATTTTGAGCTCGACCCCGCCTTCAAAAACGAAAAAATAATTGATCCAATCCAGCGCGTGCCTCACTCTTTCTTGTTATAAAGAACACGCGCAAAGAAATAACAACAATGGCGGCTGAACTCACCGACGAGCAAATCACCGAATTCAAAGAAGCGTTCGCTTTGTTCGATAAAGACGGCGACGGGACCATCACCACGAAAGAGCTCGGTGCGTTCTTCGTTCTGTTCTTTTTTTTGAAAGAGGTTCCTCCCGTGCGTGGGGAACGAATCGGTCAACAAAATTGAATCGTCGGTGTCTCAAAGGCTCTCTCTCTCTCTCTCTTTTCTCTCTCTCTCTCTCTCTGTTTAAGAGCGGAACGCATCGTTCGCGTCTGCGGCCGATGCGATCGCCCTCCTTTCTCTCTCTTTCGTTCGAACGTCTCCTCTGAGAGGAGAGAATACGTGGGATTCTCGAGAAAGATTTTAAACCTCCTTCCACTCCCCCGGGTTGCCTTTTTTCGAACGATCTCGAACCGGCGCCGCGCGGTTTTTTCAAAGTTCTTTTTTTTGCCTTTTACTTTCGTTGATGCGACGATCTTTGCGAGAGTGAAAGCGACCGGAACGACGATGCGGATGCGATATTGTTTAGCGTTCAAAGCGCGAGAGGAGGAGAAGGAGGAAACGCGCGGGCTCGGGAAAAGCACATTTTTTTGAATCCAAAATCCCAAAAAAACTGACTTTGTTTTTGCTTCAAATTCTATGATAACGTTGTATAGGCACGGTGATGCGATCTCTCGGCCAAAACCCGACGGAAGCGGAGCTTCAAGACATGATCAACGAAGTCGACGCGGATGGTAACGGTACCATCGATTTCCCAGAATTTCTCAACTTGATGGCGCGTAAGATGAAGGACACGGACAGCGAAGAAGAATTGCACGAAGCGTTTAAAGTGTTTGATAAAGACGGAAACGGGACGATCAGCGCGGCGGAATTGAGACACGTCATGACGAACTTGGGCGAGAAGTTGACGGACGAAGAAGTCGACGAGATGATTCGAGAAGCGGACGTTGATGGCGATGGAGAAGTGAACTACGAAGAGTTTGTGAAGATGATGATGGCGAAGTAAACGCGACGAGAGGGAGAGAGTTTCAAATCGAGAAAGGCTCGAGTGCGCTTCTATATAATGAGCAAAACGCTTTTTCATTTGATGCTTCTCGCGTTTCAAACGCACACTGTTTTCGAGCGAACGCTTCGCCTATTGAACATAAATATATAAATTAACTTGTTATTAGTATACTATTATTAAAAATTTACACTTACGTACGCACACGCAAGGCGTGAACGACATCTATTTTTCTCTAGTCTATAATTCTCTATATTTTTACAGTCGATGAAATCACTCAACCTCTCAACGGTTTCAATCCCAGCTTCGCGCGCAGCGCGTTCGCTTCTGCTATCTCCAAGTCTTGCCCGTCACCTTCCTCTTCTCCCTCTCCTTTCTTCTTTTTCTTCGCTTTTTTCTTCTCTTCCTTCTCTCCTTCGTCTTCTAAACTTCGTTTCTTATTCGCAGCGATGGCGTCCTCCTCCTTCTCTTCGTCCCCATCTACGTTGACCGTTTCCCCTGGCATCGTCATCGCTCTTCTTTTCGCCATCTCTTCGTCCACGGCTTTTTCAATCACCGTTTCAAAATCTTCGCCTTCTCCAACTTCTTCCTCTAACAACGACTTCCTCTCCTCCAACGCGCCCGTCGCCTCCAACGCGAACCGTTTCGCCAGTCTCGGCAACGCGATGTCGCAACAAAAATCCTTCGTCAAAAGTTCGTCCACGAACGCATCCACCGTCGTTAACTCGCATCCGCCACTTTTCACGCGTCTCCGAACTTTCCTGTAATCGTTCAGCAACGGTTCTAAATATCTGTACACCTCCGCCGAGCTCCCAACCAGTCTCAAATAAAATGCCCCCAACAACCTCGCGTACTTGTGGTCTTCGTTCTTGATGAACTCGATCACGATTTCTCTCTCCGGCGCTATTTGCAGCATCTTCAAAGTCAAGCACAAAAACTCCGTCGCTCGATTATTCCCTCCGTATATCCCGCCTATTTGCGTCAAATCCGTCACCGCTAAATCCACCAGCGTTTCCGCAGAAACCGCGAAACACTTCTCCTTCCAAAACGTCATCGCGTACACTTTATCTCGCGTGATTTTCTCCATCATGTTTTGCGGGTTCGTCCCGCGAACCGATTTCGCCAGAGGGTCCGTTTGCGTCGTCATGATGATGCTTCGTTTGCTTTGAGAGGTGGTGGTGGTGGTGGTGGTGGTGGCTTCTTCGCGTCTCTCTCTCTCTCTCTCTCTCTCTCTCTCTCTCTCTCTCTCGAGCGCGGTCGTGCTCGTCTTCTGCAAACAAAACACGAGCGGGAATTTGAAGTGGAGTTATTAACCAATTTTTTCTGTTTTAGGGTTTCAATTTCAATGTTTCCTCCTTCTGTGGAGCTTCCGTTGTTCTTCTTCAGAGAAACAGAGAGAGGAAGAGAGACAACGACGCACGAACGTCTCCAACAAAAAACAGCGCCACACGAGAGAATAGCCTTTAGAGAGACAGCCGTTGTTTTTTCAATTCTCTCGCGATGGTTCGGCCGGTGAGCATGGGGCGAA
>Ga0255769_10000249_pt1 | contig 64143 bp, 39 predicted proteins | sample 041ome_9_FD_179637 | JGI IMG/M metagenome (GOLD analysis project Ga0255769, IMG submission 179637) | Coastal salt marsh microbial communities from the Groves Creek Marsh, Skidaway Island, Georgia - 041413US metaG (version 2) | ecosystem: Environmental > Aquatic > Marine > Intertidal zone > Salt...
GATGCGCTTTTTTTTTCAAATTCTCTCGCGGTGTTGGCGGGTGCGTGCCGTTGAAAGGAGAGAAAGAGAGAGAGACATAGAAAAAAAGAAGAAGAAGAATTCAAAAAACGGCGCGCACCAGTTCATCTTCTTCTTCTATTTAAGCGCGTCGTCGTCGTCGCAATCGTCGTCGCAATCGTCGACCAGCGCGTGAGATGATAATATAGTTTTTTTTGCGCGCGTTGAAAGTGTTTTTGTAGAGTTGTTGTTGCGGAGGGTCGGTTGGTTGCCCTCTGTCTGTCTGTCTGAGTTGAGCGTCTGTCGGTGTGGAGCTGTTTGTGGGACACAACTGCGTGGACTTTTCAAGCAAGAAAATCTTATTTAAAAATATCACACACAAAGCGACAGACACACTTTTGTGTTCATTTCTCTCTTCAAATTCTCTCTTTCAAAACAACAAACACTTGCGTGTGCACGACGACGACGACGACTCTCTCTCTCTTCTCTTGTCTCCCTGTTCTTCGACGTTGCGTCGCACATTTTCTCCTCTTCTTTTTCTTCTTCTCCTCATCGTCATAAAGAGAAAGAGAGAGAGAAAAGGTTTCGTCGCTACCTCGCGATTCCGTTTTTACCGGGGTGGTTACAACAGTTTGTTGTTGTGTGGAGCGTGATTGATTCGAATTAGGGGAAGAGAGTTTCGTTTACCTCTCTCTCTGTACGTACGAGTAACTAAAGAAAAGAAGAGATGACGAAAGAAGAGCATCAACACGAGAAACGCGCGCATCACCACCCCGGAGGACGAAAATCGTCGGAAGATTCGCGCGCTCATTCTCGAGAGCCGTCCCCTACTTTGGCGCGAATGCAATCTATGGGTGCCAGTGAAGGCGTCGATAATTTGCGAAGAGTGAGCGGGACATTCGCGCGTTCGATGACTTTGACGAAGAACCCGCTGTTGACGACGGTGAACGACGATGATGACAAAGAAAGCCCGTCGGGATTTTTCCAACGCGAAGCGAATATCTCGACGAACCTCGAAGAGAAAAACGCGCCCGGAAAAAAGTCGTTGGGTCGATTTCTTTCCTTGTCAACGGCGAAGAAAAAACACAAAGAAGAGCGCTTGCGAGAGGAGAAAAAAGCAGAAAAGAGACAAACGAAGGTCGCGTCGGCGATTCAGCACCTTCGAACAGTCAGGGAAGCGGCCAGCGCGGCGAAGAGGACGCATCCAACGAGAGGCTTCACGAAGGGGTTTCGACAAGTTGTCGATTTGAGAACAATCGGGGGCGACTTGATTACGAGTTTCAACGTAAAGTTTCGACGAGTGTTTGAATTTTTGAGATGCGTGGACCCGGACGAAGATAACGAAGCTTTGAGCAAATACACGCTTCTTCATCCGAAGTCGCCGATTTATATTCTCTGGAAACGGATGATTAATTGTTTAGTGATGATGGTGTGCTTCGTTTTACCGGCGTTGATCGCGTTTAATTATTCAGACATGCCGGCGTTGCGTTACGAGCAAGATTTGAGACTGCTAAAAAGCTTAGATTTACAAAAGAAAGAGCAATTGGAATCGACTTTGGACGGATTTCTCCTGTTTGTGGATTTATGTTTCTGTTTAGACGTACTGGGGAATTTTTTCGCGCCATTTTTTGAGGAGGAGGAGTTGGAATCGAAATTAGTGGACGATCCGTGGGTGGTTTCGTATACGTATTTGACCGGCTGGTTTCTTGTAGATTTTTTGGGATCGTTTCCGTTCGACACCGCACTCTCGCCGTTAGTAGACGCGCATGGGGTGAGGTACCTAGAGTTGCTCGGATTGTTTCGGCTGCTGAGACTGTACCACGTGCAAACGGCGTGGGGGTTTGTGGAAAGAAATCCTCACGTATCCGTCACGAGGATTTCCTTCATCAAATACACGACCATTCTTCTTTTAGCCGGGCACTGGTCCGGTTGCTTGCTCTGGTATTTAGCGAAAATGGAAGAATTCGACGAAACGACGTGGGTATATGCAGTCGATCCGGAACTGCGTATGCAAAGCATTTTTAAACAGTACAATACCGCCTTGTACTGGGCGTTGGTCACGTTGACGACAGTCGGTTACGGAGATATATCGCCGCGGAACCCGACAGAAAGATCGTTTACCATGGCAATAATGTTAACAAACATGTGCATATCTGCGTATGTCATCGGTACAATGACAACGCTCATTACAAAAGGCGACCAAAAGCTCGCTCGGTTCAGAGACAACATGACCAATCTCATTCGGTTCATGAGAAGGCACGAAGTTCCGTTGCACATTCAACAACACGCCATGGCGCACGTTCATTTAAGTTTTCGAAAGGCAAAAGAAGATGACGCGGACGCTCTGGAACACTGTCCAGAACATTTAATCTCGCACGTTCGATCGGCAATGTATTTAGACCGATTGAAAGATTCGAGACTGTTCATGGGATGCTCTCGAGATTTCATGCTCGGCTTGATGAAACTCTGTCAGTGGGAATATTTCAATCCCGCGTCTTTGATCATGACACAAAAATACAAATCGACGCGAATATTTTGCATCGTTGAAGGCGAGGCGATCGTTTTGAGCGACCGATTCACGGTAATGGACTATTTGAAAGAAGGCGATTGGATTGGGGTAGAATCGTTTCTTATTCGAAAAGAAGCGCATTGGAGCGTTTCTAGCGCGAGCTTAATCAAATGCATTGCCGTCGATTGCGCAAGCTTACACGCGTTATTAAGAGAAAACATGACGGATTGGTCGACGGTGTTATACAATCTGAGCAATATAATGTGTCAGAGAGTGGAGGAATCTCTCGCGCCAGCAGAATACGGCACAAAAGACGGGTACGAATCTGGAGGGAGTGATTCCCATTACGATGACGGCGGATCTTCACATCATCAGAGCGATTTGTCCATGCGCGATAGAATCGGTCACTACGAGCAGACAACATACTCGAGAATAGTTCGCTCGATAAATGCGAGCGTGTCTATTGCGATGTCCAAACTCGTTTCTGAAATTAACGCGAAAATATTTTCAGCGGCAAGAGATGGAGACATCAGATCGATTAAAGTTATGATCGCTTCCAAAGAGTTTGACATCAACTATCAAAATCCTTCGGACGGTCGATCGATTTTGCACGTCAGCGCGTATTGTGGACATAAAGATTTGTGTGAATTCCTCCTCAACGCGGGAGCAAATCACGCTCTTGTAGATAATCTTGGTTTCTCGGCGCTTGGTCTCGCGGTCATTCGCGGTCACATCGACACTCTAAAATTGTTCGCGAGAAAGTCTTCATTGCTTGCAATCGGTCAGCCATTAGGAGCAAAATTGTGCGATCTGGTGCAAAATTTGAATAACAGTGTATTGCAGAACTTTTTAGCTGCCGGAGCGAGTCCGGACGAACGAAATACGAGCTCGGATACGCCGCTTCACGTGGCGTGTCGAATAGGTAATGTGGAAGCTGTCCAAGTACTTTTGAAGTTTGGTTCGAACGCATCGCTCACAAACAGGCTCGATAGAACCGCTGTTGATGAAGCGACTGAGAATAGTCATCATGATATAGTAAAGAGGATTGAAGAAGCGCAACGCACGCGGCTAGCTTCTTTGAGCAAACAAATTGGCGAATCCTTCGGTAAGACTAAGTTCGAACGCGAGGAGGAAATTCGCGCGCATTCTCAAATCGTCATTGCGAAATGGTGGAGAGGATATAGCACTCGGATCACCATTCGCGACCGTTTTCGTCGCGTCGACGCACGAAGTTCGTTCGAATATGAGCGCAGATGAAGTAGAAAGTATATTTGTTGAAAAATAAAAGAAGAAGAAAAAGAAGAACACACATCGGCAAAGCAGGTGAGGATTGTACGTAAAAATAATGAAGATTACTGGTAATATAAATCACAAAACTACTACTAGGTATGTAAATGCAAAACGGTAACTAACTAAATAGCCATTAATAACGCACTTCCGGCAATCCACATTCCTATAAACCACGTCAACCCGAAATACGCGTGTAAACTCAACAATCTATTGTTTGCATTCGGAACGCAAGCTACTTTTAAATCGTTCGTGAGCGTAAAAATTCGCTGTGAAATGCCCACGTAAATCACCGTGCAAAGCATGAAGTTTAGCACCGGATAGTCTTCAGGTAATAATCCCAACAACATTCCGGGTTGTCCATTTGGCACCGAAGAAGATAACCAAATGTGAAACTGAGAAATGTAAGTTTCTAAGGTGATCTTCCCACACTCACAAAAAATGTGAATAAAATAACTTCGCATCGTCAAGCTGAAGTTTCGAAAGATAATGAATATCGTAATCGGTATCCACGACGTGTACGGATGCACGACGTTGTATTCCAACTTCGGTAAAACGTAGTACGTCTTATACCACCAATATCCTACTATCGTATTGACGGTTAAAATTAATGCTTGAATTATTGTTCTCTCCTTGGTTGGTTTCTCATCCACCCATCTCACAAACGCTTCGTACTTTGGGTGTAAAAACGCGCACACCATGCCATAAATCCAAACATATCTATCTAAACCAGAGCGGAAGAACCATTCATGCATGGGATCAACATCTGGTTTTTTCGGATCTGCGTATGATAGTAACCATTCAAACGGTTTGAATAAGACGGAGAACACGCCCGGCACTTCCCAAATAACGTACACCAAGACTATCAAAATTACCATTTTCGCCGTTATCATATTTGTCGACGTGTTATGTTCCTTGAAAATTAACAATGAAAAGTAAACGAAGAGTGTGAACAGCGTGTGCATGGGACAAATGTAATACAGAACGTAATCGTTCCTTAACGCGATGCACACGAACAAGACGAAGAAGTTCAACCTCCACATCATTTGCGAAAATCTGCCCACCGAAAAATCTTTGCGAACGTGATAGTAGGAAAAATTCCCAAACCCAGTCATCCAGACGTACGCAGCGATAAAGATACGAATCGCATTATAAATCTCTGAAGCTTTGAAGTAGTGATAGAGCAAAAACAAAACTTGCATCCATCCTTTCCATTCCTCAGTTTGCTCTCTGTTTAGCGGCGCACTCGTCTTACTTTGTCGCAACGTCTGGTAACACCCGTATGCCGCCAACGTAACGAAAATAGCGATGAAAAAGTCTCTCGAATACGACTTTGTTCTCTCGGGAAACGTATTCGTTCGGTCACACACGTAGAACACAAACAAAATGAAGAATAACTCAGCCCAAGAGCGCAAAACCAATCTCGCTCTCTCAATGGCATCCGCGTCGCCTTGAAGTATCCGCATGGCGCAGATGTGTGTAAACTTTACGTTTCCACTATCTCCTCCATTGGATGAAGGTGCACCGATGGTGTCGCTCATGTTCGCACTCTGTGAATTCTGTCGTCCAAAGCTATCCGTGAAATTCGCAAACGACCTTTTCTTCTCCTCGTCGCTCATATCTTGCATGGAGTTAGAACTCATTGATGAGCCTTCTCCTGGAGTATTACCTTCCAATAGGACATCAAACTTCTTCGTTCCAGCCATTCGCATCTCGATGGAGTCTTCCGCTAACCCTTTGTTATACACACCGTTATGCGTTCGCTTCATTCTCACGTAGTGCAAAAACTCCGCGTACACGTATAAAGCGACGATGAACACGCCGGAGAGGAATAAACCGAGTTGAAAACGTCCGTATTCGATGATGTTGCTCGAAGCATCATCATCATCGGAAGAAGAGAAATCCCCCAAAAGCGTTCTCGTTCCGTCACGCTGCTTGGCGACGTCGCGCCAACTCAACGCGTGACTATATCCTCCCACGTTCTCTTCCATGTTATTCTTATCCCGTGATCGTTTCGTTGTTCGCGAGTGAGTGAGTCAAAAACAGTGAGAGAGAGAGTTTTTTTATCTCTCTCCTCTTCTTATTTTGGAGTTTTTTTGTGGCTCGCGTGTGTTGGGCTCTTCCGTGTGGGCGAATTTTGAGGCATTGAGCTGTTGAGGGATTGAGGCGAAGAAATGGATGCGTTTGTCTGTTTGTGAGCATTACACTAAACTTTACTTCCTAAACACGCGCACATACACAAACACACGCACGCAAACCTATAAGTGCAATCAATCGAACGGGATTTGATTCCCATCGCGAATGGCTAACAGACCCTCTTTGTACGAGGGAAAAAGTAACGACGCGGATGATTGCGGTGATGATGATGATGACGATGCTAACAACACTTCGCGTTTGAGCTTTTCGTTCTTGACTCGCTTTTCGCCGTTACTCGGCAGGAGGAGATTTGTATCTGTCGTTTCACTCGAACTTGTAAAAGTGTTCTTCTTCTTCTTCTTCTTCTTGACGAAGTCTTCGTCGTAACCGAGAATACTTGCGGCAAAATCGACGGCTTCGTCGCGAGAGGAAGGGTAATCGTCGACGACGTTGTATATGGAGACGCGATGACTTTCGTTGTCCACTTCGGCATTCTCCTCTTCCTCTCTGAAAATTTCGTTTTCGATGCATCGAACGAGCGCGTTGGCAACATCCGCCACGTGGATCCGAGACGTGTACATCTTCTTCCTCCGAGATATTTGTGTCGGCGATAGCGATTTCGCGTCAGTGCTATCATCGCTGGTGGTCGTGCTCCTGCTGCTACCGCTATTATCCTCGCTTTGTGCAACCGCTTCTTTCTTACCGGCGGTCTTCTCGTGGAACTGTCGCTCTCTTTTACGTTTTATGGCGATATCGATAGCGCTCCGTCCTGGGCCGTAAATCCCACCAAGACGAAATATTCGCAACGTTGACTTATAATTGTTCTTTTTCTCGCCATTTACGATCCATTCTGTCCACGCCTTTTCGGCGTTTAATCTTCGTTGAGCTACTATAGAATCTGGATTCGGTTCGGTCGTTTCGTCCACCCACTCTCCGCGATGGCCTCCGTACACGCCCGTCGAGCTCAAATAAATAAACATCTGTCGCTTCTCCGCGTTCTCTAACACTTCTCTAACTTTTTTCGTCGATAATATCGGGTCTAGATCTAAATCTCCGTTCGGTGGAGTGGAAATTAAGACAACGTCTGCTTTCTTCAACCAATTCGCGCACTCTTCATTTAACGGTTCCCCGTCGTCTGATTTCCACGCGAAAACTTCTTCGCACCAAGTACCGTCGGAGCGACGATTCAACGCCTCTGCTTTCTCTTCCGAACGCGTCGTGCCGACGATGACCCATTCTTTGGTGTTCTCCTTCTTCACGAGTTGATTGGCGACGCCAATGGCGCAATAGCCGAAACCAAACGCGAAGAAAATTTTTTTCTGTCCGTCCTTCTTGTCGTCGCCGTCGCCACCGCAACGAGGAGCTGTCGTTCTTTGTCGTCTTCTTCTTCTTCTTTGCGATGTCGATCGACAGGGAGAACGGCGATGAGAAGTAGAAGAAGAAGAAAGGATGGAGTAGGAGACGGAAGGAGTAGAGGCGATGCGCATGCTCTCCGCGCGTGTCGATATATTTACGTGTGATGATATAGTTTGTTATTTCACAATTTTGATGGGTGTGTGTTAAAATAAAATGTTGTGGTCGTCGTGGTACACTTTCTCTCTCTCTCTCTCTCTTTACAAATTGTTTTTTTCAACTTTCTCCCTCCTCCTCACTTCTTTCTCTCTTTACTCAAAGTCACTGTCGTCGAAATCATCGTCGTCGTCGTCGTCGCCGTCTTCAAAATCGCTCTCTTCTTCCTCGTCGCTGGAATCGTCGACCTTGTAAGATTTGCGTTGGACGTTTCTCCCCGCGCGCGCCGGTTTTGGCGCGACATCCGCGACGACATCCTCATCGTCATCAAATGACACGTCCGAATCCGAGTCCGCGGCTTTCTTCTTCTTCGCCGGAGCGGGTTTCTTAGTAACTGCGGCTGGTTTTTTCGGCGCAGCGGCTTTCTTTGTCGCAACTGGCTTATCTGCCGCTGCCGCCGCAGACGCCACAGGTTTCTCGTTGGCAACCTCGTTGACCATCTTTGAAACGGCATCAAAGTTGAACGAGTCTTGACGCTTGGCTTGTACGGAACCGGAAGAAGATTTCTGTAACAATCGCTCCGCCAAGGATAACTGCGGAACATCATCGTCGTCTGAATCTGCGGAAGGAGCAACCGCTGGTGCAGGGGCAGCAGCAACAGGAGCTGCTTTCGGCGCTGCCGCAACGGGAGCCGCTTTCGACGCCGCTGCGGCTTTCGGTTTCGCCGGAGCGCGTTTCTTCGGCTTAGTAATTTCAAAGTCGTCGTCCGAGAAGTCGTCGTCGAACTCAGACTCTGAAGCATCCGAGTCCCAGTCCATCGCTTTTTTCTTGATCGCTTTCTTCTTCTTCGCGAGCGCTTTTTGTCCAGCCTTGGTGTTGTTTCTTGCCGCCGCTCGCACTTGCTTTTGCATCTCTTCCTCAGCCGCGGCGTCGTCGTCTTCAAGTTGATCCAAATTCTCTTCCAACGCGTCCAAATCTTTGAACCACAAGTCTTTCTCTGTCGTTTCTCTCAACGACGCGACTTCAGCTTCCTTCTCTTCCTTTTCCTTGACCAACTCTTCAACCTTCTCTAAAGTCAAGTTCCATAAAGGCATGGAGAGCAAGTAATCGTAGGACGCGTTGGCATCATCAGATTCATCCGCCGCGATATCGTTCTCGTCCGTTTGGACGATAGCCGCCGCAGCAGATGCGGACGTCTTTGTCTTTGGTAACTTATCGTACATCATCATCTCGAGCTCTTCAACCAACTCAGCTTTCTTCTTTCTGTTGACAACCAAGGAGCCTTCGACAACCGCCAAGATGAAACGCGTCTTATTCGCCAAACGTTTGAGTTCAGACTCGGCAACTTTGATGAGCATTTGACGTCTCTCTCCGTACGCTTTCAATCGCAAGGGTACGAATGCTTTCATGATGTCTTCCGCGGAGTCGTATTTGGTGATGATCGAGTTCTCGTTGAACGCGTGCATGTTGGAGCACGAAATTTTCGTCGCCAACTTGAACTTCTTCACGATGCCTTCTTCTTCAGCCTTGGCCAAGTTCGCCGGAGGCATGGTGATGACAAAGTGCACCGAAGTGTCCGTGTGGTACTCTTTGTAATCGGTAATGAACGGAGCTTTCTTATCCTTCGGCGCGATGAGCTCTTCCAAGAACTCCTTGTAATCTTGCGTCCAGGTGCGCAACGGCAACTCGGTGATTTCCAACGTGCACTCGTCTCGGATGTGATACGAGCCAGTGGCGATGAATCTTCGCTCACCCTTGAAGATTTCTTCGGTGATTTCACCTTTGAAGTGTCTGTACCACGGCATCATTTGCGTTGGCTCTTCTTCGTTCAAAATCGCGCGAACGTTGTTGATGACGTCTCGTGCGTTGTAGTTTGGAATCGAAGTAGACCATCCAGTTCCGATACCTTCGGCGCCGTTAATCAAAACGGTTGGAATAACCGGCATGTAATACGTCGGTTCAATCTTTTGACCGTCTTCGTCATTGTAATTTAACAACGCATCGTCGCATTCCGGGAATACAACTCTGGCCAACTGCGCCAAACGCGTAAAAATATAACGCGGCGACGCGTGGTCCTTTCCGCCTTGCAAGCGCGTACCAAACTGACCGCTCGGGACTAAGAAGTTAATGTTGTTCGTCCCAACGAAATCTTGCGCGAGGTTGACGATTGTAGACGCAAGAGACGCTTCACCGTGGTGATAGGCGGAATGTTCGGAGACATAACCGCTCAATTGTGCAACTTTGATATCCGACTTCAACTTTCTCTTGAAGCACGCGAACATAACTTTCCGTTGCGAAGGTTTTAAACCATCGATGGCGGATGGAATTGAACGCATTAAATCCGCCAAGGAGAAGAGAATTAACTCCTTATTGATAAATTCATCGTATCGAACGGTCTCGCCGCTTTGATCCAAGAACGTCCCTTCTTCGTATGCGGACAACCACTTTTTGCGATCTTCGACTCTCTTCTTGGAGAAGGACATGTCGATCAAATCTCCGTCACCGTCGGATTCCCAGCAAAACGTCTTGCGGTGCAACTCAATCGAAGCAAAATACTCCTTTGCTTCTTTTGCCGTGGATGTACCGAGACCTTTGTAGTATTTGATGGCCCAGCCTTTACCGTCGTTGTTGGCAAGCTTCCAGTTTTCGTACTCCGGCATCGTGTAAAATACACGCGTTTGTTGGCCCTTCGTAGCCTTGATAATGGGCGTGATGAATTCCAACAAGAAACCCGGTATTTTCAACAAAGACGGGAAGTGCGCGTGAAGAAAGTTGATCAGCAAACCTTTGATGTGCGAACCATCGTGATCTTGATCCGTCATGATCATCAACTTCCCATACCTCAACGTCTTGATGGTATCTTCGTCGTACGTTTTGCCGTGTTGCAAACCCAAAATCTGTTTGATGTGGGTGATTTCCACGTTGTTCTTCACCTGATCAAACGAAGCGTCGCGAACGTTCAACAACTTCCCTCTCAAAGGGAACACCCCGTAGTTGTCTCTTCCGACAATGGATAAACCAGAAACTGCCAACGCTTTGGCGGAATCCCCTTCGGTTAAAATCAGCGTGCAGTCTTTCGAGTTGCGTCCTCCGGCGTTGTTCGCGTCATCCAACTTCGGAATACCAGTCAATCGCAATCGCTTGACACCGTCGGACTTCTTCAAGTCTTTGGATTGCTTGAACTGTGCCCACGACATGATGTTCTCAACCAACGGCGTATTCATCAACTGCTTGATGAGTTTGTCGGAAACGGTGAACTTGGAACCAAAGTTCGAAGCTCTGGTAATGAGCGTCTCCTTCGTTTGCGAATCAAACGCCGGGTTCTCGATTTGCGAGTTCACGAAAACCCACAAGTGGTTCTTCACTTGAAACGCCTTCAAGTTCTTGCACGACTTTTCCTTCTTTTGGATCTTCTTCAATAATTCGCCCGCAATGCCGTCGGCGATGTTGGCGACGTGTGTCCCACCCTTCATGGTGCAAATACCGTTCACGAACGAGCACTGCTGGAACTGTTGCGTGTTCGACACCGTCACGCACACTTGCCAACGATCGCCTTGCGCTTCGTAAACTTTTGGCGCGTTCTCCGTGTCTTGCAGATACAAATCGACGTAATCCGAAAAGCTCTTGACTTTGATCTGTTCGCCGTTCAAAAAGATCTTCGTATTCTTCCCGATGATACCCGCGGCGTCGTACACTCTCTTCGACATCAACGCGATGGAGTCATCTTCCAAATCAGTCATCCCAAACTTCTCAAAGTCTGGTCTGAACGTAATTCGAGTCCAGTTGTCGGATTTCTTACACTTGGTAATTATCGGTTCCCCTTTCTCGCTCATGTTGTTCTTGAACACTTGCTTATACTGTCGCTCGCGACTACCATCGCACGTTTCCACGATAAACTCGTGCGAGAAAATGTTCGCCAACTTTGCACCGTAACCGTTACGACCACCGGTGACTTTCTTTTCGTTGTCGTTGTAGTTGGACGACGTCAAAAGATGTCCAAAAATAAGCTCCGGTACGTACACGCCTTCCTCTTTGTGCATCTCCACCGGGATCCCTTTCCCACCGTTCATGACGGAAATTGTCCCTTTCTCCTTGTCAATATCCACTCGCAACTCTTTCATCGTCGGATCTCTGACTTTATTATCCGTCGCATTGACCAAAATCTCGTCAAAGATTTTATACAAACCCGGCGTAAACGCGACAGTTTTCTGCACCAACTTGTTAGAAGCGGCGTCGTACACCCACGCCATCTCTTCCGCTTTCTCACACGATCCGACGTACGTGTCCGGTCTTAACAAGATGTGTTCCAGTTGTGTTTTTTTCTGGTAAATGTCCTCGATGGCGACTTTTTTACCAGTCCCGGCGTTGCCGTCCGCCAGCGGCGCTTTCTTCGCGCCCGCAGCTTTCTTCCCCTATATTGAGTTTTGAAAGAAGAAGAGGAAAAATCAGACGAGTCTGTTGTCAGTACCTGTTTTTTCGAATGCGCGTCGTATCCCTCGATGAAGAATACGTGTTATTTATGAACAGCGCTCAAAGACTCGACGAATGCGCTCATCTCATGCGAGAGGGGATGCGAAAGAACGTCTCGTGAACACAATTTATCGCGCGCGCGCGCGCGCCCAAGAGATGAACGCGCGCAAATCTTTTTTTTCTGTTGGGGGGGAAGAAAGAAAAAAACCGAGAGAAATCTCTCTCTCTCTCTCTCTTGCGCGCGCGCGCGATGTTACGATAAACCAAAACGATAACAATAATACTAATAATAGTAATTCACAAACGAAAAAGAAGAACGATGCGCGTCGCGTGTCGATGCAATATTTACCTTTGGTGCCACCATCGGGCTGTTCTCGTTCTCGGAATACTCCGAGTAGTCCATCGAAGTATCCGCCATATTTTGTTCTTTGTCTTAAAACTGAAGACCCGAAAGGAGAGAAAATGTTTTCAACAAGCCAACCGACATTGAAACCCTAAACATCAAAAATTGAGCGAGAAGAAAGAAAACAAAAAACATCGCTCAAAAAAAACGCAGCAAAAAGCTCTCTCTTTTTTATAGCAACGATGAGCGCAAACAACACAAAAGTTGGATTTATTGGATCGGGAATGATGGCAGAGGCTTTAGGAGGAGGCCTCTCCAGCGCCGGAATTGTTCCGTGGTCGAACATTTATTGCACGGATCCGTGGCAACCTCGTTTGGATTTGTTCCAATCGTTCGGCGCGACGGCGTGTAAAGATAACTGCGAACTGGCGAAGAACTCGGACGTGATATTTATCGCGGTGAAACCGTATGGAGCAGCCGCTGTGTTGAATGAAATCAGTAAGGAGTTGACGAAGGATAAAATCGTGATTTCCATCTGCGCCGGGGTGACTTTAGAAACGTTGGAAGGGGCGATAATTGGCAGAGATGTTCCCGTGGTGAGAGTGATGCCGAATACTCCGTGTTTAGTCGGCGCGTGCGCAGCAGCGATGGCGAGAGGCAAATTTGTGACGGACGAACAAGCGGATTTGGCGCTGAAGTTGATGCAATCGGTTGGAATATGTGTCATGGTGCAAGAGAAGTTGTTAGATGCGGTGACTGGAGTGAGCGGATCGGGACCGGCGTACATCTACCAAGTCATCGAAGCGATGAGCGACGGAGGCGTCTTGTGCGGGTTGCCGAGAGATGTTTCTACGAAGTTAGCCGCGCAAACCGTTATGGGTGCGGCGAAGATGGTTTTGGAGAAAGGGACGCATCCAGGTCAGTTGAAGGATAACGTGACGTCGCCAGGTGGGACAACGATTGCGGCAGTGCACGAATTGGAAAAAGGGGGCGTGAGAAACTCGTTCATCAACGCGGTAAAAGCCGCCGCAGAGAGAAGCAAAGAGTTGAGCAAAGAATAGAATAAAAAAGTACTCGTGCGTAGATTTATAGAGAAGAAGAAGAAGAGAGAGAGAGAGAGAGAGAGAGAGAGAGAGAGAGAGAGAGAGAGAGAGAAGCGATGTGAAAGTTGCTATGAATAATAATGTCCATCTACTAGCTTTATTAAAATTTCGATTCTTTGAATATTTTCACTACGGCTTTTGCCCAGCTCGCGTTATCGCGCGTTTTGATTTTCGCGAATTCGCCTTGGACTTTTCTTCCCACCACGCCAGCTAAATTTTCACAGAAAGAACATGTCTGAGAGTTCGATTTCGCGACGAGTGCGGTAACTGCATTCTCTTTCGCGGATGCAATCGTGGATTCGTCCACTAAATCAAAAGTTGCCGCGATAATTACTTCATTTTCCTTCTCTTTCGAGTTCGACGGCGCTTCTTTTTCTTCTTCTTCTTCTTCTTTCATTTCCACGTCTTCCTCGGGAACCGCCGGGAGCGGAGATGGGGATCTCTGGCGTTTCCGGCCCGTCAACTTTTGAGCATCTTCAAAATTTTCAACTTCGCCCAAGCGACGCTTTGCAATCGCTACACACCGTTCAATCACTCGATTATCCAACTGTTGGCACATTTCCGTGATGGTATCTTCCAACGCGTACGCTCGACTGACAAACTGGCGTCCTTTGGAATCTTCGCAATCCTCTCCCCAATACTGTATGGCTGCTACGACAATCAAGTGCACATCTTTGAGAAACGACTCTATGGTTAAATACGCACTCGAATCAATTCTCCAAAGTAGCGTGGATAAATCCATCGGAGATTGCACAGTCTTTGAGTATCCGTCGAGCTCGGCATCAGTAATAGGAGCCGCTAATTTAGACCACTGCTTCTTAAAGAGTAAACGCGTCACAATGTCCCGCAAGAACATGCGTTGTTTCCTCAACATCTGTTCCTCAGCTTGAATGATTTCTGGACTCATTTCCACGGCCTCGTCTTTGTTCGCAGCAGAAGTGGCGTTCGCACCTGCATCGGCATCTTTCGCCTTTTCTAAGACTTCTAGCTGCTCTTCCACCGCGGCCGCGTCGACATTCTTCGAGCCAATTTTCGCAGAAGCCAGGGTTTTGCCGTCGTTCTTCTTCATTTGTTCGTCTCGTTTCTGAGCCGTTTTCAATGCCGCTGATACGATAGCTTCGAAGTATTCCTTTCTTTCCGCATCTTTTGGTTTCGTCAACGCGTACGAGCGCTGCTCACCCGCAAAGGCTTCGGCCAACTCTTCGTCCAACTCGTTTCGCTCGCAATCCGCGGTTGCCAAGAGCATGACGGGTAAATTTGGAGGAATGTCGTCTAACAAAGTCAATAATGTCGCGCGCAACGTCGCGTTGGCACTTTCCCACCACAAGCGAATATGTGGAAGGTACAAAATCGAAGGCGCCGCTCTTCTTGCCTCTGTCACCGCCGCAACCAAAGCTTCTTCAGGTAATCTACCGCCATCCGATAAGAGCGCAGGTAAGGAAATCGCGTGTACGGCAAACTGTTCTAACGCGTGCAAGAGCGCTGGAGCAATGTGCGCTTGACCGGAACCAGATTCACCGCAGACGAGCAATCGTGGATTTTGTGAAGGCGGCGAGCGAATAAACTCAGAAGCTGCGATTTTCAACGCATTTTTCTTCGTTTTACCTGTAGTAATCTTGTCGTCGACGTTATTACCCGCGGTAGCTGCTTCGGTGAGGAGAAGGTTGTTGCCTTCGTCGTCCGAGTCGTCGTAATACGCGATTTCTAACTGATCCGTCGTCGATTTCAAGATATCGCTGTTCGCGTTGTTCGCGTCTTCATCGTTTGAAGATGCGTCACTGGAAATGTACGCCGCTGGTGGGTAAACGTCTCGAACGATTTCTAAGATTTCCGTCAGCGTGTTACCTAAAAGCGGACTAATCAATGAAGACAGTGGAGCAGAATATGTCTTTGCGCTTCGATGTGCGGCAGGAACGATTTGTTTTAATGCTGTTTCAAAATCTACACGTCCGGGAACGACTTGCGAAGGATCGAGATTCAATCGATTGTCCGTGGCGTAAATTTGTGGGTATCGTCGTCGTAAAGCGGCGATAGCGGACTCCGTGCAGAGCGCTTTCAAATCAGCACCGCAGTATCCGACGCATTTCTGTGCCAAATAATTGATTAAATTCATCGAAGGAGGCTTTTTCCAACCTCGAGTGTGAATTTTCAAAATCTCGGCCCGCGCCGACAAGCCTGGTAGAGGGAATGCAAGCTCTCTATCAAACCTTCCCGGTCTTCTGAGCGCACCATCAATGGAGTCTACCCTATTCGTCGCTCCTAATACAACAACACGACCGCGATTATCTAAACCATCCATCAGCGCTAAAAGTGTCGCAACAAGCGAATTGTGAATCTGGTCGGATTTAGAGCTTCTCACTGGCGCTAAACCGTCGATTTCGTCAAAGAAAATAATCGATGGTTGGCGTTTGGAAGCTTCCTCGAACAACAATCTCAACTGTCTCTCGGATTCACCGACCCATTTTGAAAGAACATCGGCGCCCTTTCTCATGAAGAACGAAACTTCGCTCCCGGCGCGAGAGCACGATGCTGCTAACGCTCTAGCGATTAACGTCTTACCAGTTCCCGGAGCGCCGTATAAGAGCACTCCGCGAGGCGGCGTCATTTTAAAACGTTCAAAGATTTCGGGATAGAGCAACGGAAGAAACACCATTTCTTTCAGAGCGTCGACGTATTTATCCAAGCCTCCTACGGCATTGAACGTCAACGAAGGATCTACCGTCAATGGAGTAATTTCTGCATCCTTGGTCTCGCCAATCTTCTTTGGACCTGCCCCATCGGCGGTATATCCTGGAGCACCCAACAACGCATCGAATCGCGAGATGTCGATGTTATTCGTATTTCCAACACCTCCTCCTCTTTGAGGAGCGGCAGTCGGGTGCAACGCATCGAACCCATCCGCGTCAGAATCGTCGGTATCATCGAGCCATCGACCCGACTGTCTTCTGCCATTTTTTGGTGCTGACGGTGGCGTTCCTGCGCTAAAGAACGCGCCGCTCTTCTTCGCGTTGTTGTCGTTTCCCCCACCATCTTTTCGCGGGCGACCTCTGCCGTCCTTCTTTTTCTTCTTTTCTTCCTCTACGTCGTCGTCGTCGATGAAATCATCGAAATCATCGTCGTCGTCGTCTTCATTGTAGTTTATTACTTTAGCGTTCGCACGATCGTCTTCCCCGCGTCGTCGTCGTTTCATCGCTTCTACTCTACCGGGACTCAACCTTTGAATTTTTTGGCGGTCTCGGGTGCTCCTTCGAATATTTGCAAACTCGCCGTCGTCTGACTCCAACTCCTCTTCGGAAGAGATGAAATCGTCATCGTCGTCCTCCTCTTCGTCTTCGTCGACGATGAATTCGTCGTCGTCGTCGTTATCTTCTTTATACGAGACTTTTTTCTTCGGACGACCTTTTCCGCGCGTTGCTTTTTCTTCAGCTTCTTCTCCTTGTTCGTCGTCGTCCTCGTCGTCGTCTGAATCTTCGCCTAACCAAGCACGTCTCCCTCTGTTTGCGTTCCTCGTGCTTCGTTGCGGACGACCAGAACGACGCCCTCGCGTTAATTCCTCCTCGTCTGTGTCAGAAACGTCCTCTTCTTTTCCTTTCTTGTTCTTCGCGTCATCATCGCGTCGTCCTTTCTTCTCTTCTTCGGCGTCGTCTTCGTTGAAATCTTCGTCTTTCTTCTTCTTCTTCTGTGCGGAAGAGTTTGATCGTCGTCGACCCATTTTTTACGGTTGGAAAATCACGTCGTCGAACGTGCTTCTGTTCTTGCTTTCAACCTATTCGCGTCTATAGCGCGTGCGCGTAAAAAGCTCGCGGTGCAGCGTGCGTGCGTGCGCGCGCGCTTTTGTATCGCGAACGAGAACGCTTACACACACAAAAACACACTTTTGATTTTTGAATTTTCAAAGGCGGCAAGCAAAAAAAAAAAGTATGCAAACCCTAAATACTTTAAAAAGGCCTAAAATGACTTCGAAAAAATGCTCGCGGTCCCAAAAGAAGAAGGCAAGAAGCTCTCACAGCCACAGGAAGTTCGTTATTCCAGAGATTTCCTCACAAATTTTTCTTTCGCGCGCGCACGTTTGAAAAACGCCTTTTCACCTGCGACGCGAGGATTAATTCACCTTGAAACACCACTCACGCATTGAAACACACATTCATCCGGACGAAAGTATGGAAGAGGAGAAGAACGTCAAGTCTGCGTGGACGCTCGAGGTACGTTTTCCTCGCCATTTTTTTTGTTAGTTTCAAGGCCAACAACCGTCGCGTCGCGCTTTGGAAATTTTTTTCTTTCTAACGAGTTTTTGCGAATCGTTTGTGCGCTCGTTTAGCATCGCGCGAAGCGAGTTTTGCCGAGCGAGTTTCATTTTCGTGCGGTTCAAACGTTTTGGCGTGATATTTTTGCGCGCGATTTAGATTTTGTCGTTTGCAAAGACCTCTATCGCGCGCGTGAAAATTCCTACGCGGAGGCCGTAACTGTTTCAAAATTTCCTCCCCTTTTCGGCCTTATCGTTTTTGTTATCTTTGTGTTCGCTACTCAGTTTCGAAGCGACGAGAGGACAAAAAAGGAGAGCCAAAAAGAGAAAAAAAATACTGACAACACTTCCGTATATTCTCATCTACATCAACGCAGGAGGACACGTTACTGCGCGAACAAATCCAACGATTAGGAGGACCAGGAAACTGGACGGCAATTGCCGAACGATTACCAGGAAGAAGCTCGAAATCGTGCCGTTTGCGATGGTGTAACCAGTTGAATCCAACCGTGAAGCGAGGACCGTTCACTCCTGAGGAAGACGCGCAGATATTAGCCGCGCACGCTATTCATGGAAATAAATGGGCGGTGATTTCGCGCTCGATGCCTGGAAGAACCGATAACCAAGTAAAAAACCGATTTAATTCAACGTTACGAAGAACTTTAGCTCAAAATGGGAAAGCGCCGCCGGCGTCGTCGCCGCCGAAGAAGGCGTCGAGTCCAGTCGCCGCTGCGCAAAACTTATCTTCGCCCATGGGATCGAGAAAACAATCGTCAAATCAGTTAGCGAAGCAAGCAAACTTGAAGAGAGTGGCGAGTCAGGTGTTAGAAACCATGAGCTGCGATGAATCCATGGAATCCTCGCAAGATAACAAGGACAAGATGAACAACATTAATAACAACAATAACAACATGAAAAACAACACGGGAAAAGAAATGACAAACAAAAATGCGATTAAACGACCAAAAAAGTCTCCAACGAAAACGAAACTTGGGAAGAGCGTGCGCGGACCAAGTCGAGGACCAAGTCAAGATCGAGAAGATTCGGGAGGGTCCGAATCCGTTGGTTTGGAAACGCTCATTCAGGCGAGTTTAATGGAATTACAAAGAATTAAGAGTGGTAAGAGCGCGAGCGGATTCGACAAGGAATACTACACAATGAACAACGATCAATCGAGCGCGCATGGCGGATTCGGTAGTAGCCATAACAACAATAATAACAACAACAACAACAACAACAACAATAACAGCAATAACCCTACGCATAACAACGCTACCATGAGCAATATGAGTGACCGCACTATGAACGACTCGAGAGGAATGGTGTCGTCCTTGAGCATGGAAAATTTGAACAGAGCGAGAGCTGGATTATCCATGCCCGGAATCCCAAGCGACTCTTACGATTGGCGCGCAAACTCCCCGGTGATTGGCCTTCCTGCGTTCCATAGCTTGAATAATCAGCTCGTCCGTCGTCCGTCGATGCTGAATATTGCGAGCCAAAAGAGTGGAGGAGGAGGAGGAGGAGAACAACATCCGAATGCAAACGAGCTGAATGATCCGCGCGCAGGCACGAGTGCACTCTCGACTCCAGTCACCATTACGCCAAACCTCGCTTCTTCCTGGTACGGAAGAATGCTTGAGAATTTGGGATGGCGCAACCACTTTCCATTGGACGTTCTTCCAATGCAAGAGCAAGAAGACATACAACAAAAAGACGCCAAAGAGGCGCACGAAAAATTTCAACCGATTGAAAATGGCGAAGACGAAGAAGGCGCTCCGAAAGAAGCTGCCGCCGCCGCCACCACGAAAGACGCCGCCGCTACCGACGCCGCTGTGAACGTAAAAACAGAAACAGACCATGACAAGAAAGAAGACGAATTACCTTCGCCGGTTTCTGATAACACAGTTAAGAACGACATAAACGGGACGACTGGTACCACAGTCGAAGCTGCGGCGTGTTGATCTAAAGAAAAACTCTGTACTATTAATATTAATTACGACATACTATTAACGAATTGTACGTTCTTATTATCACAATCCTCGTCGTTACCCTCTTACTTTCCGGTTGGTTGCATCGTCCTTTCCTTTTAATCTCTTGTCGACTTGGTCGTCTTGTCCTTAGTCCTTTTTCGCTTTTTGTATTTTTTTTTCAGCTTTTTCCTCGTCCTCACAAATGAAACGCGACGACGAAGAACTAATAATCATGTCTAGACGAAAAGGACGACGAGGAGCCACACGAAGATGTCTGCAACTCCTCATCGTCTGTGCGTTTGCTCTCGCGTACATGAAATCATCATCGTCGTCACCGCATGCGAATATTAATAATAATAATAATAATAATAATAAAGGGGGTGGAGCAGAGAAGAACGAGATTGTTCACTTTAACGCCGTGGAAGCCGCACCATCGTCATCGAGACAAGACTATTCGAACCGAGTTTGGATTTTCACCTCCGTGGCTGCCGATTACGACGGCGCCGTCCTCTTAAAACAATTTGTCCATCACTACACCGATTTAGGGATTAAACCGGAAAACTTCTTAGTCGTGATTAACTCGAAATCTGGGTTTCGAACGAGAGAGTTCGACGCGTGCGCGCAGATTTTAGACAATCTGGGAATTCCTTACCACGAGTGGTTGACGCAATACTCGAGCGAAGTGATGTATAAGCACCGGATGCAGTTGTTAGAAAAAGTACCGCCAACGGATTGGATCGTCCACGCAGATAACGACGAGTTCCACTCGTACGGTGGGAAGTCAGTCATCGACTTCTTGAAAGAGATGGACAAGAAAGGGTACAACGAAGTGAGAGGGACGTACGTCGATCGAGTCTCCAAAAGCGGCGAGTTGAGCAAGTTGAAAGAAGAGCCCGGGATGTTTCAGCAGTTTCCTTTGCGCTGCTCGGTTATTAAAACTGTCGCCGGCGGAAGAGATTTCAAGACTATGGCGTATAAAGGGTACTGGAGAACGGACAGAGGGAATCATCAAGTGTTGCGAGCGGCGAGAGCGAAAGCGTATTTGAGCGGGCCCGGGAGAGGCGATGGCGATTTAGAAGACGTCTATCATTTGACGCCTTATGCAAAGTACCCGGAGAAATACAAGTATCAGTGCGCCGCGCACGATAATTTATCATTTCTCCCAGCCGGCGCGCAGTGTTCTACACCGAACGATAGTCACCAAAGCACCAAATTATGGTCTCAATCGCGCTTTAGCGACGCAAAGGTTGCCGTCCATCACTTCAAATGGCACGCGGGAGTGATTAATAATATCAAAGACCGATTGGCGTTTTACAAAGGTGACGTAGGAGCAGACGGAAAACCTAGATTCGCGTGGTATACAGATAGCGAGAAACTAATGAACGGAATAGTCACGACTGGGAAAATAGACACGAAGAAGACCAAGTGTAAAGTAGCGTAAAATTTTTAGCACATGTAAAAGTATAAATGTTTCTCACATTACAAAAATGTATTAATTAAACCTTTGGGAATTGTGGTTGTGGTTGCTGTGGTTGCTGAGGCGGCGCGGCACCATACATTCCCGGTTGCGTTTCGTATGCCGCCATTCGTTGGACTTGCGGAGCTTGGAACACTTGTTGCTGCGGCGTCATGCTCTCGTTCCTGAAGTCAATTTGCGCCTCCTGTTGCGTTTGCATGCACGCACACACGGAGCAATACGTCATATCGGAAATACAATCCAAAATGTCCGCAGCTTGCTCTATAGAATCGTCGTTTGACACCATTGCCGCCACTCTAAAGATGCACGCGAGTTGGTTCATCAACAACATGAATCCAATGATGCCGTTATCGCACTGAGTGTTCATCACACGTTGCTCGTCTTGGATTAAGTACCTCGTCGTCGCAACGCTACTCGGAAAGCACCAAAACACTTCGCACGCCAAGCATAACTCTGGATTATTCTGCTCTCCGCACCTGCCAGAAATGCAGCTTCCTCCGTTGCAACATGTGTACCCTTGCAACGACCCGTACATTTGTTTCTTCCTCTGTTGCCAGGCAACGCAAGGCGAACAAAGCGACGCATAGAGACAAAATCCTGGACGAGCGCACGGCGCTTTCATCAACTCCACCGCCCAGGAATTCGCGTACAGCTTACGCATCTCCGCCTCGCGAATGCGCTTCTTGTCCTGCGGGTTTTGACCCGCACCCGGGCCTCCTCCATAGCCTGGATTCATGTTTCTTCTTCTTTAGCGTTTGAAAGAGAAAAAAAGAACGAGAAGTGACTTGGGTGACGCATTTGAATTGACTTTTTTTTTCGTGTTGCCTTTGGTTCTTTGCAAAAAAGCACCCGGCTGGCTCCTCCTCGCTCAGCCTTCCAAGAAAGTGGCCTCTTTGGCCAAAAAAGGAAGCAAAAGCAAAAGCACGTGGTTGTGCACACGGCGTCGTCACAACAAAAAAAAATAGAAAAAGAAAAACTATAGTTCTGCAAACATGTTAGGCTTAACCATGCGAACGGCATCTTTAGTTGGAACCTCGGTTTCTTCCACGTCTGCGAACAACAGAGGTAATTGATATCGTCGCTTCGCGCGCGTGCTTTCTTTTGCGCGTTCAAGTTCGCGTAAAAATTTGCGCGATTTTTTTTGTTTTTGTGTGTGTGCAGATTTTACCTCTCGCGTACACCAATCGGAGAGAGTGGGAGTGTAAATATCGCGACATTAAACGCACATCCGGATGCGATTTCGAGCTCGGGAACGTCTTTCACGCGTACAGATGGTATTTATGTAGCTGGAAACGCCGTTAGATCGACGATTCCGCGGTCGCGTGTGAGATCGAGCGCGCGAAACGTGAAATTTTGGGAGGCGTAAAAACCTCAACATTCTATCTTCTTTTCCTCCTCCTCATCTCTCTGAAAATGTTCGGAGCATTCTTTCTCTCTTTTTTATCGCTCTTTCAGCGCGCGCATCGGAGCGAGTCGCTCACCATTACTCTCTCTCTCCACAATTGTTACAGTCGCGCAACAACCGAAACAAAAATCGGCCCCGGGCGTTGCCTTTGCGTTCAAAGGCGCGTACCAAACAGAAATCAACGTCGGCGAAGGTGAAAACGGAGAGGCTGCGTTGAGACGTTTTCGTAAACAAGTCATGAACTCTGGTCACATCAACGAGGTCAGAAGACGACGATACTTTGAGAACAAACAAGACATTTTGAAGCGAAAACAATCCACGCCGAGAAAGTTGAAAGGGCCGAAGCCGAGAACCATGGCGCAGGCGTTAGCGGATAAAGAGGCGGGGCGAGAGGAAGGACAAAGACCGCAGAGACGATTCAACCGCCCGGGCGACGCGAAACAAGAACAGTAAATGAGAAGAGAGTTTTGTATTCGTCGAGTCCCCGGTTTTGATGTGAGAGTGTAAATACTTTTTTGAGGCGTTTTCTCCTCCCGCATTGTATCCGAGGACTTTGGGGGTGTATCATCTGTTTAAGTTTGAGTTGTAAATACTTTTTTTAGAATCCTCACAGAAAAAACCTCTATTACGGCACACGCGCGCGTTTCGAAATAAATATAACAAAAATAACATGTTAATATCGCTCAACACCACTCGCGGTGCGCTCCACTGCCACGCGATATCTTCTTCCCAAGAGTCGCAACAACAACTTCGCGCGAGAACAATAACGACGAGCAGCGCACGTCGTCGTTGCGCCTGGAACGAGAAGAAGTCGAAGTCAACATTTTTAAAAACGGAAAAGAAAGAAAGAAAGAAACCGACGACAACAATGTTGAAAGCTACGAGCGGGAGAGGAGGCGGCATATTTCTAGAGGATAGCGGAAGAGGAAAATTCAGTGGTAGTAGAAGTAGTAGAAGCAGCAGCAGCAGCAGCAATAATAGCAGTAGCACTCCGCGCGAGATGCTTACCGACGAGTTTGGTGGAGGAGGAAATTTTGGTGGTGGTGGTGATGGAGGAGGTGGTTGGAACAACAATAATAATAACAATAACGAAGACGAAGACGAACAGTTTTTCCAGAGCTCGTCGATGGCGACGCGGTTTCTGCTTCTCGCGACGGTCACGTCTGCACTCACCGTCGTGCCTCTCGCGAACGCAAAAAGTTCTGCGAACGCCACCGCGAATAAAATGAAAGCGCAAACTGAAAAGGCGTTTCAGTCGTTGCCGACGAAAGCGAGAGACTTCTTCACCGCGATGCTTTATGGTTTCGTCATTTTCTTTGGCGTAAAAATGGCGCTGAAAAGCTTGTTCGCTCCAGTAGCGTTGTTTTCTTTTACCATGTTTGTTTTGCACAACATGAAAGTTCTGCCGTTTGGACCGATAGAAATGTACGAGAGTTGGGTTCGACCGTATTTACCGAGAGAGTTTCAGAAAGACAACTTCGCTTTCCTCCACGGCGCGGATACGATGTCAGAAAAATACACCAAAGCGTTCTGGTCTGCCGCGCACAGAATCTTACCGGCGTGTAATTCTTCCCACGGCGAGAAAGCTTTGATTATAGGCATGCTTTTGGCCGGTTTAGTGTAAGAGTTGTGCGCGGACAATGGACTCGGTTTTATTTATAACACACACACGACGAAAAAAAAAATTTCCTTCCGCGCGTTCTGTTTTATCCACGGCAACGAAAACTACTTTGTAAATTGACGCATCACAAATTATATTATTGTTGCGTTCTTCGCGCACAGCTTTCTTAGAACACATCACACAGATGTCAAAGAAGAAGTCAAAGAAGAAATCAACGAATAATAACGACAGTTCCCAACAGCAAGAAACGAGCGATTTTAACAGAAACAAACAGCAACTCTCCTCCTCCTTGGGTAAACCTGCCGGTGGAAACGTCGCGAAGAAGAAGAAGTTCGACAACAATAAGAAGAAAATGAGTTATAATAATTACTATGGCGGTGGCGGTGGCGGAGGCTATTACGGAGGAGGAGGAGGATACGGTGGATACAATAACGGAGGTTATAACGGTGGATATGGATATAACGGTGGATATGGTGGAGGATACGGCGGAGGATACGGCGGCAGAGGAGGAGGAGGATATGGCGGCAGAGGAGGAGGAGGCGGCGGCCGTGGAGGCAGAGGCTTCTTCGGCCAAAAGCAGAAAAAAGTAAAAGTCATACCGGAGAAGAAAATAGCGTACGGGAAACAAATACGACGAGAGATGGATACGGGGAAGATCTCCCAAGCGTTCGTGTGGTTTGCAAAGTACACCACGGAGAAAATCAAACCGAACATGGGGAACATTTTACAAACCGCCAAATCTGGAACCGTGGACGAGGATACGCACACAAAGTTGATTTTGAGATTGTTACAGGCGAATCACGCGAAACATGCGGCGTTTGTTGCCGAGAGCATGTCAAAAGATAACTTTAAAATGTCGCTAAAGAAATTTTGTGAGATTTTAATGTCTGTGCCGTGTAGATGCGATGTGGATGACGCAAAGAAGCTCGTCAACGCCTTGTGTCCTTTGACGAAAGTCGTCGAGCACTCGGACGCCGCGACGGCGGGGTATTTCACGAAGAATGCGCGGTTATTATTGACAGAATTTTGCGAAGAGTCCACGCAAATATTGGAGAGGATAGCGAAAAGGCCGCCAGCTGCCACAGACCTCGTCGCCACGGCGTCGACGTGGAAAGGCGGAAGGTTATGCCTATCAACAAAGCCGCAGATTGGGCCAGACGGCGTCACGAAGATTCCAACACCAATGTCGTGTTTGCAAGGCCAAATAAATTTAGACGGAAAGCGCATCTTATCCGGTGGAGATTCCGTGTTGGTTCGCAAATACGTGCCACCGACAAAAGCTATACCGCAAGTGCGGTCGTTCGAATCCTTACCGGATTTATCCCCAGAAGCTGCGGAAATGTATAAAGAGACAAAAACAATGGAAGGCAATGCCTTAGCCGAACAGCAACCTCCACCACCGCCACCTGCGCCGGATTCTTCGCTAAAAGCTTCCGCGACAGCATTCGTTCCAAAGGCACCGCCATTACCAGTCGCTCCGAGACCACTCGATGCGCCTGAGATGGAATTCGAAGAGTTTGAAGGCGTTATTGAATTTGTAAATTACGAACAAACTGAAATTCACATCAACTTAGACCACGGCGAAGTAAAAGATATCATCGGTGAAGGTTGGAGCGTAGACAAGTTAGCAAACAGAGTTTCGTTTTCTAGACAAGTTGGAGCGATGCGCGATTTGCTTGAAATCGTCGATCCGACGAAGAAAGCAAAGTGCACGACAAACCCAGCGTTTCGAAAAATCTTGACCGCTGGATTCCAATACTCCGAACACGCGGAACCTGAAGAAATCGATGCGAACAAAGGAGGCATAACGCACTTGAACGAAATGAAGCGCAGTTCATCTTTTGCGGAAGGTTTAGAGTCCATCGAAGAAGAGGGAGTGGCAAACCTTTGTGCGGAGGTGAACGGCGGAAGATACGAACACGTTGTACGAAATGTCACTAGACAATTCAACTTGAACGAGTCACAACAACGAGCGGTATCGGCGACTTTAGAGCGACGATTGAGTTTAATCCAAGGCCCTCCGGGTACGGGTAAAACACACACGTCCGTTGCCATCGTTCGTGGACTGATAGATATAGGTAGAGGACCAGTACTTTGTACTTCTGATAGTAACACAGCGGTAGATAACTTAGTGGAAGGCTTGGCCCGCGCTGGCGTTCGAGTCGTTCGAATTGGTCGTACAGAAGCTGTTCGCCAAGATCTCGCGATGTATCAACTTGAAAACATGGTTCCACCTGGATGTACAAAACACGAAGCATACGAAGCTCAAATCAGAGCGGTAAGATATGCGCAGGCGGTGTGTTGCACATGCGCCGGTTCTGGAAGCGACTTCTTGGATCGGATTAGTTTCTCCGCGGTGATGTTAGATGAAGCCTCTCAAGTCACGGAACCGATGAGTTTAGTACCAATCTCAAGAGGATGTCAGCAGCTTGTTTTAGTTGGAGACCACAAACAGTTGCCGCCAACTATTTTATCTCGAGAAGCCGAGCTCGGTGGTTTGACACTCTCCTTGTTCGATCGACTCGTATCCTTAGGGGTTATGCCGTACATGCTCGACACGCAATTTCGCATGCACCCTGCTTTAGGGAAATTCCCATCGGACGCGTTTTATGACAAACAGTTGAAAAACGGAACGCCTCGAGCTATGCGACCGACACCGATTGGTTTCAATTGGCCTCAACCAAACGTTCCTATTTGTTACGTCCCGACGCACCCGACAAACGCAATGGAAAACAACGACTCGAATTCGTATTCCAATAGAGCAGAAGCAGAGCTAGTATTGGCATATTTACGCGGTTTTTTATCCGCTCAAGAGCTGCGACCGAAAGACATTGGAATAGTCACTCCGTACGCCGCGCAGGTTCGTTTACTCAGGCAAATGATTCGTCGCGCCGGGATTCAAACCGGCGTGGATAGGAATACGGGCGAGTGCGGCATCGAGGTCTCCTCGGTCGATGGTTTCCAAGGACGCGAAAAAGAAGTCATGATAGTATCCACGGTTCGAGCAAATATGAACAGAAGTTTGGGTTTCGTTTCTGATCCAAGAAGATGTAATGTGACGCTCACGAGAGCGAGAAGAGGGTTGGTTGTGATCGGGCACGAGAACACGTTGCGTTGTGATCGAAAGGTTTGGGGACCGTACGTCCAATGGATGATTGAAAGTGGTTTAGCTTTGGGCATAAAAGGACGACCAGAAAAGATTGCAGAAGTTAACGCCATCGAGTGCGATCTAGAAGCTGTTTCGCGACCTTTTGCTTTGTGATATTTTGATTCTATTCTTTTACACAATAATACATTTTAATACACTCCTTCGTCCTCCTCCTCCTCCTCCTCCTCCTCCTCCTCCTGCTCCTCCGTCGTCATCGGCACCACTTTCGTTGCCGACGACGTTTTTGTCGTCGGCAGCGGCGGTGGCTTCCATTTTCTCCTCATTTCATCTTCCTTCAACTGTGCGAAATAGTCCGCTTCTAAATCGCCTGGCCAGTTATCTATCAAGTCGTTCTTATACTCTCTCTGCGTGTTCATGTGCGTCTTCAACTCTTGCAAAAGTAGTCCCTCGTAGAATTTTTTCCTCGCGTCCACCACGTTCTCCTTGGGTGGAGGCGTTGGATTCATTTTTGCTCTATTCTTCTTCTACTACTAATTCTTCTTCTTCTTCTTCTTCTTCTTCTTCTTCTTCTTTTTCTCGTCGCTAATAGAGAGGCGTGGTTCAAGGGAGTTGTTTTGACGATTTGTCTCGGAAACGGAGAATGGACGAAAAAAAACAACAGAAAAAAGGCAGAGAGAGAGTCTCAGAGTCGGAGAGATGAACGCGAGCATAAACACCACCACCGTCGCTGCGAGGACGAAATCATCGTTCCTTTCTCTTCGCGGAAGGAGAAGAATGAGAGCGGGGCAGATGTCGTCGGTTTCTTTTTCTTCTTCTTCGTCGTCGTCGAGGACGACGACGACGACGACGGTAAAATATATCCATTCCGTTAAAATAAAAAACGTGGCAAACTCTGGTGGACGAGAACGACCGCAACAGCGAGAACACGTACGAACGAAATCGTCGTCTTCGTCGTCATCATCGAATAACGAGACGATTATTACGAACACGAAAGGGAAAATGTTGAAATGGTCTGACATTGACGAGAAAACGAAGGAGTTGCCGGACACTTCCGTGGCGAAGAAGATGCAGATAACCGGAGTCCACCACGTGGCGATTATCGTCAAAGATATGAAACGGACGATGGATTTTTACCAAGGCATACTAGGACTAGCGATTAATCCGGCGAGGCCAAAGGATAAGTTACCATATGACGGGGCCTGGTTATGGATCGGAGACGAGATGATTCACATCATGGAACTACCGAATCCTGATCCAGACGATATCGAGTCTCGACCGACGCACGGCGGCAGGGATCGACACTTTTGCATCGGGTGCATGGATATACAGCCTCTGATGGATGCTTTAGATGCGAATAAGATTGAGTACACGAAAAGTAAATCGGGCAGACCGGCGATATTCTTCAGAGATCCCGATTCAAACACGTTAGAAGTTGTCGAGGGGTTAGAATGGCGCGTCTAATATTTTTTAAAATTTGCACAATACGCTCGTTAAAGTTACAATCGATATAAGCGAGTTTGTACTTTACCACACGCTTTACCACTCTGGTCGACGGGACAGGATTCCAAGCTTATATCGTAACCTCTCACGTGTTCTTTACTCTTTGCCATGCTAATGCGTCCTTTAATACCCGACGTAGCGGCGTTGTCTAGAACGACCGGCTCAGGAAAGTGTAAAGCGGTTTGAACCCAGTGCGTTTTCGGTTCTTTCGGTGACGTGGAAAGGATTACTGGATTTTCTCGACAGAACCGACTCGTAAATTCGGTATCAAACCACAAAGCGATGCCATAAATCGTTTGAGGTTGGTCTGTTGTCGCCTCCTTGAGCGCATCGAGTTTGAATTCCGCGCTAAACTCGGTATCTTTCGCCGAGCACTTACACAAATCGAGTCGTAAAATTTCGGTTTCGGTCGTTCCGATGTGTTCGCCTTCGATGTGTTTTACGACTGCTGTCGCCAACGCATGATCTAATTGCTGAACAGCGACTTCTTTCATGGAAAATCCGTACACGTCGTTCCAGAAATCAAAATCAACCGTCGCCTGTTTCGTGAACCCGGCAATTTTGATGCAACACACGTCTGGTAACAGCGCACCATCTGGTTTTAAATACTTATCCCTGGCATACAACACTGTATCAAGCATGGACTCGAAGAATAAACCGTACCCCATCCACTCTGAAACAATAACATCGAACGGTGCCCCACGTATACAATCCATATCTTCGAGTTTGCCTTCAATGATTTCAACTTTTTCGCGCAAACCGTTCGCGCCTACGTTCATTCGGGCAACGTCAGCAATCCTGTACGAACCGTCCACGCCCACGACATTTCTGGCGCCACCGTCTCGCGCAGCAAACATTGATAAGATACCCGTGCCACATCCAACATCGAGAACATTTGCATCGTTCATCAGCGTTGGATTCTTAGTGAGCGCATCTCTGTACGCATCCGTCCGCGTTTTATCGCTCAACATGTCTTTGTGGATTTCAAAGTACGAGTACGAGTTAAAGTAAGAATCATCTGAATCCCTCACCCTTGCGTCTTCTTCATCTTCATCTGTTCTTTGTTGAGTTCTTTTATCACTATCGTTCAAAAATTTCCTATTCACGCAGTCGTCGTCGTTGTTCTTGTGACGCGTGGTCGCCGACGACGATACGACCTTTGCGCCGACGTTTGCCACCGGAGCGAGCTTTTGCTTCTCCTCTTCTTCGCTAATCATGCCTAATTTTTCCATCATCTCGAACACTTTCAATTTCAGCGCTTCGTTCTCGCTTTTCAACGACGATATCATCAAGGACGATGCCGAGTGTTCGTTTTGAGAAGTACCATCTCGTTCTTTTCCGACTGCATTTACATCGTTTGTCATTAACCGCTCTCTCCCCATTGTCTCTTCTTCTTCTTCTTCGCTGTCATCATTGATGCCGTAAACGTACGATTCCCACTCATACGTCAAAGGATCCGACCCACTAGTATCAACGGGCATCAGGTATACGTCGTCTTTCCACGCTCCGTCGTTGACTCTTTCAATCACGCGGTTTGCCAGTTCCTTCTCGTCGTGTTCTTCTTCTTCTTTGTTCGTGTTGTTGTTGTTGTTGTTGTTATTTTTCGTTTCTTCCAAAACCATCTTGCGCACAAAGTTAATCACTTTAATAACGTCGTAAAACTCCAACTCATCGTCTTCGTCGTCCTCTCCGTCGACTATTTCGCGGTCATTACCACTACTCGTCGAAGGATTCTCTCTTCCACCTCCTCCTTTTTCTGTTCCGTTTTTTTTCTTCGACAAAACGACTCGTCGTAAATCAAATCCAAAGTCAGTGGCGGCTCTCGTTAACGCTTCGTGCGCATTCGCGTACACTCTGTTGGAGAATAAACACTTTGTTTTCCTCTGCTCAAAGAGTTCTTCTTCGTCTTCTACCCACTCTCCAAAGTCGCCCTCTTCTCCTTCCTCGTCGTTATCGGTGTTGTTGTTGTTGTTGTTGTTGTTGTTGTCTTTGTCGTCGTCGTCTTCCCTCATTATGCGCGTGTGTGTGCGTTGCCGTCTTTTTTTTTCTGCGGTGTGCGTGCAAAAAAAGTGCACCCCAGAAAAGGCAGAGCACACAGCTGCTTTTTGAGTGAGCTCGGGAAGAGCTGCACAGAAAAAAGTAGTACGAGTCTCTTTTGACGGCCGCCTTTGTGCTTTATTGTTTTTACCCCGAACAGTTTGGGTGCGATAGAACACAAGCCAGGAGAGGAATCACAAGCACGCGCGCACGCGAAGGTGGAGGTGCGCGAGGGCGAGTAATAGAGAAAAGGTTTAAAGTTACCAAAACAATCACACAGTATGTCTTCTTCAATAAATAATAACGCTAACAAACGCGCCAAAACAAACGGGGAAGGACGGGAAAATCTCGTTCTCCCCGAACAAAGAATAAATGTCATCGCGCAACTGGTGGACACGGACGGGAACGCCGCTGGTCCTCAGCTAGACTTACCGCACGATTGTACCTCGAAACAGTTGGAAGAGTTGCTGAACACTTTATTAAACAACACGGAAGAGAAAGGGGAGAAACTTCCCTACGAGTTTTACATCAAAGACGAAACGTTAACGACGGATTTAGGGGACCACTTGGCGAAAGTGAACGCGAGCATGGAACAGGTTCTGAAAATCGTGTACGCTCCACAGGCGCTGTTTCGAGTGAGACCGGTAACTCGATGTTCGTCTGCGATACCGGGTCACGCGGAAGCTATATTGTCGGTATCATTTTCTCCAGACGGGAAACACTTAGCGAGCGGGTCCGGCGATACCACCGTGCGTCTATGGAACCACGAAAGCGAGGCACCAAAGACGACGTGTAAAGGACACACGAATTGGGTCTTATGCGTAGCGTGGTCGCCAGATGCGCAATTAGTTGCGAGTGGAGGAATGGATAACATGGTTCGGTTGTGGGACCCACACACGGGCGAATCGAGAGGGATTTTGAAAGGACACAAGAAACACATCGTAGGATTGAGCTGGGAGCCGACGCACGCGTTGAAATCACCAAACGACATTCGATTCGTTTCCGCCTCTGCGGATGGCTCGGCAAAAGTATGGAACGTGAATAGAAAAATACCTCTATTTTCACTCTCTGCGCATTCGAGAGCGCTCTCTTCCGTAAAATGGGGCGGAGAAGGCTTGATTTATACCGCTTCTAGAGATACGACGGTGTACGCCTGGGACGCAAAAGACGGTAAAATTGTTCGACAGTTGAAAGGACACGCGCACTGGGTAAATACGCTCGCGCTATCGTCTGAATTCGCGCTCAGAACGGGCGCATTTGATGAAACCGGGAAACGAGAAGAATCGTTCGATAAAGCGAAAGAACGCGCGCTCGAACGATACAAAAAACTAACGAGGAATAAACCGGAAAGGTTAATCAGCGGTTCCGACGATTTTACCATGTTTCTTTGGGAACCTTCGCAATCAAAAACGGCTTTGAAGAGATTGACTGGACACGTGCAATTGATCAATCACGTTATGTTCTCTCCGGACGGTAAGTATTTTGCTTCGGCGTCGTTCGACAAAGCCGTTAAATTATGGAATGGCGATACCGGCGATTTCGTGTGTACGTTTCGAGGACACGTCGGCGCGGTGTACCAAATAGCATGGAGCGCGGATTCGCGATTTGTGTTATCGGCATCTAAAGACTCGACGTTAAAAGTTTGGAGCGTGCGTTTAAAGAAACTCGAGCTCGACTTACCAGGCCACTCGGATGAGATTTACGCATGCGATTGGTCGCCGCTTGGAACGAAAGGCGCGAGCGGCGGGAAAGATAAAATGTTGCGACTATGGAAACATTAGAATACGGAAAAAATAGAATTACAGGCGGCTAGAATACTTGTATAATATAAAAAAAGGAATAGAACTAGTAATGTAATTGTAGGGAGCTAATTTCCCGAATGATCCTTTACTTTCATCCCAAATGATCTTTTAACACATCTTGCAAGTGAGCTCTCGCTCTCTCCGCGGCTTCTTCTTGTAACACTTTATCTAAATCGGATGAATCCTTATCGCTGGCTAAAAACGTCTCCGCTCGAGCGTGTTGAGCGATGGCTGCTTCTGCTCGGAGTTCTTCGATGTGCGCTTGCTTTGCTTTTCTCCAAATATTTTGATGCACTTCGTCCCAACGATTAAACCCTTTCGGTAAATCCACGTCGTACACTTGCTTCTCCTCTTCTCCTGGCGCCAATGGTGGCGGCGGAGACGTTTTCAAAGCTAACAAATTGTTCTTATTCAGCTCAAGCAAAGGACGTTGTTTCAAAACGTGTCCTTCGGTATCTACTCCTAGTCCCGCTAACTCTGTGGGGTGCATGTACGATTTCAACTCGTCAAAGTGCCTGAAATCAGACGATGGCATGATTCTGATTGGTGTACCTCGAGTCTTTGGCACTCCGTTTTCTCCGAAACGAAATCTTCTCGGGAGCAAATCCGACGGTCTCATTCTCATCGCTCCGTTGCTCCCGTCTTCACCCGATGCACCAGCGAAGAAGAAGGAGTTCAATCCAGATGCGAGTAACCAAAAAACGGCGGTCAAAATGGCTAAAGTTGTCAACGGATATTCCGATGCGCCCGATTGTCTATAAATATACTGCATTCGCGTGTATATGGCGTTGGCGGAACAGTTCCCGCCTTCCGAAAACGCCGTGAAGAAGGTTGACGAAGATGAGTTCGAGGCTGAAGCAGCTTCTCCATTCTTTTCTGGATTCTCTCCTCTTTGCGAGTCGTTCTTATTCTTTCCTCTGTCGTCTGCTTCGTCGTCATCGTCTATGCCTAATTCCATCATTCGGAACTTTTGTTCCTCTCGATGACTCGGCATTATTTTCTTCTTTTAGTGTGTGTATTACGTGTCTACGTTTGAAGAGCGTTCGATTTTGTTTTGAAGATAGCAGAGTGGATTATGTCTTCTTTAAAGAAGTTACGAAGTTTCAATCTTTCAAAATTCCCACGAAAGTTCCAAGAAGGGGGGAAAAAAGGAAGCATCACAACAAAACGAAGTGAAATGAAGCAGAAGAAGAAATCAAAAATGGCACGCGCATCTCTATCTGTGTGTGCATGTGTGTGTCTCTCTCTTGCGTAATATTTCATGCATGCTGCTAATTTATCTTTGGCATGTATCCAGGAGGTGCATCGCTGTCGACCGACTGACTCACCGTCGCCGACGAAGTTGGCTTTCCTGGCATCGGAATAAATCCTTCGCCTTCGTCTGTAGTGCCGTTAATCTCGTTCGTTCGTAATGCCATCGGTATGAAGACGGAACGCGCCGTCGCGAGATCCATTCCAGCAAATTTTTCGTAACCCAACGAAGATTGGACGCCGATGTTCACGCCGTTTCTGCACTTTCCCCCGATGCACCTTCCAGCGGATGTTTCACACGGCCAATTTGAAGGCAACTCGTTCTTTAGACTCTCGGCGATGGCGTACGCGCCATTTCTGCGACAGTATTTCCCCGTGCACACTTCCAAAGTAGCGACTGGAATGATGCCTTCACCTAAGACTAGCGGTGAAAGTAAAGGACACGCTCCTAACGACGCCAAACCTGCCGGTTCTTCAACTTTGGTTTCGGGAATATTCACATCCTCGGCGATTGCCGCTTGAGAAATCGTCGTTTTACCTCTCTTGTTCTTCTTCTTCTTGCCCATTCCAAGTGAAAGCATGGCGTTCTTCAACTTTTTCATCCCTTTCTTCTTCTTTCCTCCTCCTCCGCCGCCGCCTCCTTTTCGGCGTCCAGCTCGCTCACACTCCGAATCCGATGAGTCGCTGCTACTACTGCTGCTGCTGCTGCTACTACTACTACTACTACTACTACTACTGCTACTACTCGAAGATGAAGACGATGAGCTTCCTCCCTTCTTCTTCTTTTTCATTTTGTACTTCTTTCTCGCCTTCATACCATCGCTCCCTGAAGCGTTTAAGATCAAACTTTCCAGACCTCTCATAGCTTTCTCTCTCACTTTATCTTGCTTCTTTCCCTTCTTCCCACTACTTTTACCTTCAGCTTTTCGAGCTATCGAGGCTAGCGGATCTCGTCTCTTCCTTCTCGATGTTCTTTCCTTCTCGTCGTCTTCATCGTCCGAATCGCACACTTCTCCGTAGTGCACCTCGTGGGACATATCTTTGAAAATTTTTGTATTTTCACCTCCAAGAACGCCAACTTCGTCGTCGAAACTGAACATGACTGCCCCGTTTGCAAGGGCGGAGGCAGATCTCAACGTCGCCCGCGCCCTGGGGTCTCTTCTCGTTCTCGATTCTTCGAGCAGAGGCGAATTTGTTTTTTCATCCGAATCGTTCGATTCTCGTTCGAACCCTGTCGTCGCAGCTCGAGCGCTTGGTGTTCTTCTTCTTCCTCTCGCGCTCAGATTCCTTCTACTTTTGTGACTGATGCCAGCTGGATCCGTCGTCGTCCTTTTTCGAACAACAGCGAACGCAGCTGTGGTCGTCGTCGTCGTCGTCGTCGTCAACATCACCATCGCTGGTGTGGTAAAAGCGAAAGGTTTTCAATCGCTTCGACGATACACTTTATATTCTTTCTGATATGAGAGCGTGTGTGTCGCGCGCGCGCGCGCGTGTGTATATCAGAAAGTTTTTGTGAAGATAACAAGAAGGGGGGGCACACGCCCGCCTTTTTTGGTTAAAAAATCCTGCAGGCGGGAGAAAAAAAGGCATCAATCAATCAGAAGAAAGAGTTGTCACACCCAGAGTTTTTAAAAACTTGAGCGAGAGCTTGACGAAAACGAGAGCGGGTTGAGTGAGCAGCAACAGAGGTAGAGAGGTAGAGAGTTGCAAACGGCAAAAATAAAATGAAGAAATCACAGCGAGATGAGACGGAGAGGAAGAGATTCAGACCGATGTGCTCGAAAGAGCACGCGGAACGAGTTTGGATGACGCGCTATTCTGCAAACGGCGAGAGCGCAAAGCACGAGCTGGAAAAGGACGAAATCGAAAAAATTTCAATGTTGGATTCCTACGACGACGCGAACTTTCTCGTTCACATCAAAAGTAGGAAACAGGAGTGCGAGGTTGAAGACAGCGAGGATCACGAGAACGAGAGAGCGAGAAAGTTCATCGTGAAGTTTCACAACGGTGTAGATTCAGTAGAACCGAACTCACATTTATTGGACTGTCACGAGTTTGCCATGCGATGGCTTTCACAAAAGAGTAATATATGCACCTCTTCCGTAGTGCGCACAAACTCGGGAGCGTCACGCTTTGATTGGGCTAATAATAGTGATAGCGCTAACGATGGCGATAGTAGTAGAAAAACTCAATATAGTGATAATAATAACAGCATCAATAGCACAGAAACGAAGAACCAAATGAAACATGCCGTAAAAGTTTTGCGTTATGTTGAGGGTACTTTGCTGATAGACGTAGTTAACGCCTTGTCGGAAAAACCAGAAGAGTTGAAGACGTTTTGGCGCAGAGTCGGCGAGTTTGTAGGTGAGATATCTGCGAGTTTCCTGCAATGGAACCCCGAAACGCCCTCGATTGGAGAGGAAGCAAAAACACTTTATCGAACTCTAGCGACGAGAGAGTCTCTGTGGGACGTGCGAAACTTTGAAGATGTTCGAATGTTTGTGGAAGCGTTGAAAAGTAAAGGTAAAGGACTCATCAAGGATGAAAACGCCATTCAACAAGTTTTCGAATGGTACGAAGAGCACGTCAATAGTATAAGAGACGATGCAAACAAACTTCGATTGAGCGCAATACACAACGACTTGAATGAGTCAAATGTTCTCGTCACCTCGAACGACTGGGAAGAGAGAGTAAAGAGTAATACCATAGATGTTCTGAACGACTTCGCGTGCATCGATTTTGGCGATATTTGCGTATCGTGGACAGTCATTGAAATAGCAACGGCGATGGCGTACTGCGCTTTAGCAACGCCGAAAGCTCCCGTAGAAGCTTGCGAACAAATGCTCGCGGGGTATGCCAAGTCGTTTAGCCTGAACAAATTCGAAATCAAAGTCCTTCCAGTATTATTGATGAGCCGCGTGGCTACTTCTCTCGTGATGGGACTTTACAGTCACCATTTCAAAGCGAATGATGAAGCTGATGAAGAAAAAGAAGGAGAGTTTCAAGACAACACGGCGTATTTATTGAAATCGCAAGAAACCGGTTGGAATATTCTCAAAGCTTTCATACGAGAAACCCCGGAAAAGTTGGCAAATAGGTATGAGGGGATTTTTGCTCATCATCACGGATGAGTATGAAGAGTGGCGAAAAACATGATCAAAGATGGTAGTGATGTTTATTATTTTTATCATTAAAAGAATCGTATTCTCAATCCTCTCTCTGTGTGTCCCCCTTCTCTATCTCCCTTCTACGCGCCGAGCAGCTTGAGCAATTCTGCGTCTTCGTTGATTGGATTCTTTGCTTCTAATTTGACCAGATCTAACGGCGTTTTACCAGTTCCATTTTTAGCCGTTATGTCGCTATTCAACTCGAGTAATTTTTTCACCGCGAAAATTTTACCGTAGCCGCACGCGTAATGAAGCGGCGTGTTTTGCTTTTCGTCTCTCGCGCTCAAATCAATAGAATCAGCCTCGACGAGCAAGTCGAAAATCTCTTCGCCAGCGCTGCCTTTCCCAAACGCAATCGCGTAGTGAATCGGCGTTCTTTGGGAAGAGTCTCTCGCATTGACATCTTTGCCGATGGCGAGAAAATCTTCGACAGCCTCGATATCACCGTATCTTGCGGCATCGTGTAACGTCTCGACTTCAGGTGGTGGTGCCGGCGCAGCTGGCGGGGGTGCTGCGCCTCCCGGTGGAACGGCATTCGCTGGAATCGCCCCTCCCGCTGCTGCTCGAATAGCTTCTTCACCGCCGAGTTTATCGTTGAGCTTTTTCAAGAACGCTTGATCGGTTGAATACTTCATCATAGCCCCAGGACCATTCGCTCGTAAATCGTCGAAGAAATCTTTAAATTCAGGGTCGTCTTTTAACGCCGCAATTCTCTTCTGCATGTCTTCATTTTGCACCATATTTTGCATCGCTTGCATTTGTTGCTGCACCATCGGGTTGCTCATCATCCCTTGCATTTGCTTCATCTGCTCTTGAATTTTCTTTGCAGTTTCTGGATTCTTCATCGCCTCTTGATACGCCGCTTGCATCTCTTTCATCTTCTCCGGGTCCATCCCCGGCATGTTCGGCATCCCACCCGGAGGAAGCATGTTTACTATCGTTCTTTCTCCTCTTCTTTTATTGTTGATATTGTTGCTGCGCAAAAGCGACGACGACCGATGATTCGGACAACGACGGGAGGAGGACGATTTATTCGCGACGGCGACAACGCCGACGGACGACGCCGACGAAACGGATAATAAGAGCGATTGCATTTTATGTGTAATGATACCTTATTAGCGTGTCAAAAACGACGATTTTATATACGTTATAATACGCGTGCTTCTTTATAAAGTTTTTAGGAGTAGGAAGACAATCGATTTTTCGTTCTATCCACAAACAAAACAAAAGCAGAGAGAGAAGAAAGAGGTGTGAACTATATATATGCTCTCGTAGCTGCTGCTGCTGCTGCTGCTCTGCTGCTGCGGGAGAGAAGGTGGCTGTGCCAGAGAAACAAAACAATCCACATACTTTTTACACACAAACATACCACGACGTCGCCGCTTTCTCTCATCCGCGCGCTGCGAATCAAGAAAGGGACACTTCTGCAGAATAGAGCGATAACGTTTACGTTTCCCTCCTCGTGTTTCTCCGCTAGTGTGCTCGATCGCTCCGCTTCGTCTATAAAAACGACACCTGCTTTCTCGGCTCCCGTCGTTCCACACGTCATCTCCACCAGTACTTGTTGGAGAAGTTTATCAACAACAACAACAACGAGAAGAATAATCGAACCAGTCAACATGTCTTCAGCGGCATCCGTATCGATGAGATCGTCTTTTCACGCCGTCGCGTTGAAAAGACGAAACGCTGTCAGCGTTCGCTCTGTTAACTATGCCAAGACGAGAGCATCCATGTCGTCGTCGTCGTCGTCGTCCTCGCCCAACAAAAAGCCGATGCAATCGACGACAAGAAAGAGCCAAACTTCGGCTGCCATCGCTGCAAACGATGCTTCTGTAGAATCCATGGCGGCAATGAGTGCTCCGAGCAACTTGCACGGTTTCGAACTCATCAAAGAAGAGTTTGTTCCGGAATACAATGCGAAAGGGTTCTTATTCAAGCACAAAAAGACGGGCGCTGAGGTGATGTCGCTCTCAAACGATGACGAGAATAAATCTTTCGGCGTAACGTTTCGTACGCCGCCGTCAAACTCCACCGGTATTCCGCACATCCTCGAGCACTCTGTGCTCTGTGGTAGCAGAAAGTATCCCATCAAAGAGCCGTTCGTTGAGTTGATCAAAGGGAGTTTGAACACATTCTTAAACGCTATGACGTACCCGGATCGAACGTGCTATCCGGTAGCTTCGTGCAACCTTGCCGATTTCTACAACCTCGTGGACGTGTATTTAGACGCAGTATTTCACCCAAAGTGCATTGAGAACGAAAGAACGTTCGAGCAAGAGGGTTGGCACTACGAGTTGAACAACAAGGACGAAGACTTGACGTACAAAGGTGTCGTTTTTAACGAGATGAAGGGGGTGTACTCTTCTCCAGATTCCGTACTCGCACGTGAATGTCAGCAAGCGTTATTCCCAGAAAATACGTACGGAGTCGATTCTGGCGGATCTCCGGAAGTCATCCCTGAGTTGACTTTTGCCGAGTTCAAAGACTTTCACGGGAAATTCTACCATCCGTCGAACGCACGCCTCTGGTTCTACGGAGATGACGACGTCGAGAACCGTTTGAAGCTTTTGAGCGGATTTTTGGACGAGTTCGATGCCAAGGATGTCGACTCCTCCATTGCATCGCAACCATTCTTCAAGGAACCGAAGCGAGTCGTGAAATCATACGCCTCTGGTGAAGACGAAGAAGCGCAAAAATGTTTTGTCCAAATTAACTGGTTGCTGAACGATAAACCGTTCGATCAAGAGACTGCCTTAGCTGTGGGATTCTTAGATAATCTGTTGTTGGGCTCGTCCGCTTCTCCGTTGAGACTCGCTTTGGAGGAGTCTGGTTTGGGCGAAGCCATCGTTGGTTTCGGATTGGAAGATGAGTTAAGGCAGCCATCTTTTGCAATTGGAATGAAAGGGGTGGAGGAAGCTGATATCCCAAAAGTTGAAAAATTGATCTACGACACGATGGAAAAAATTGCCACGGAAGGATTTACCGACGATGCGATCGAAGCGTCCATTAACTCTATCGAGTTTTCCCTCCGTGAAAACAACACCGGCCGGTTTCCAAGAGGGTTATCGATGATGTTGCGATCCTTATCGGCGTGGTTGTATGAGGGTGATCCTTTTGAACCGCTGCGTTACGAAGAACCGCTCAAACACTTGAAGTCGCGCATTTCATCGTCTGAAGATGTTTTCAGACCGCTCATGCGAAGATTGTTTTTGGAAAATACGCACCGCGTCACGGTTGAACTGAAACCAGACCAAAAACTCGGCGAAAAAGAAGCCAACGAGGAAAAGATGAAATTATCCGCCAAGAAGGCTTCGTTATCTCCGGAGGAAATTGAACATGTCGTAGCGGAGACGGCTGCTTTGAAGCTGTTGCAAGAAACACCGGACTCTCCCGAGGCGCTCAAGTGCATACCTGCTTTGGCTTTATCGGATATTCCGAAAACTGCGAAGGAAATCCCTTGTGATATCGGGTCCATTGGATCAACGGAACTTTTGACCCATGATTTGTTCACGAACGACATCATTTATGCCGAGCACCTCCTTGATATGAAAACGATCCCGGAAGACTTGTTGCCGCTCGTGCCTTTGTGGACGCGTGCGCTCGGCAGAATGGGGACTTCTAAAAGAAACTTCATCGAATTTGACCAAATCATCAACGCACAAACCGGTGGTATTTCTGTTTCGCCATTTGTTTCACCAATTCGAGGCGATCCGAACGCCATATCTGCGTACATGGTATTCAGAGGTAAAGCGACCTCGGATAAAGCTGGCATCATGCATGACTTGATGACTGAAATGTTATTCGACTCGAAACTCGACGATCAAAAGATCTTCAAGCAGCTCGTCCTCGAAACGCGGTCTGGAATGGAAGGAAGAGTCCAGGGAGCAGGACATTCCATCGCAGCCTCCCGACTGGAAGCGCAGGATTCCGTGGCTGGGTGGGTGAACGAGCAAATGGGTGGTTTGGACCAATTAGAGTACTTGCGAAAATTGGCAAAACGCGTGGATGAAGACTGGGATTCTGTGGTTGCTGACTTGGAGACGATCCGAAAGTGCGTGTCTTCGCGCAACAACAGCATCACTAACTTGACGGGAGACTCAAAAACGTTAGATTTATCGCTCAGCAGTGCGGAGAAGTTTTTAGGCTCGTTAAATCAAAGCGCATCTGCTTCTTCGACGAGTGCGTGGAAGAGTATGAATCCGGCCGTAAACGAACTTCTGACTGTTCCAACCACGGTAAACTACGTCGGTAAAGCGGCCAATTTATATAAGAGCGGATACGAGTTGAACGGGTCCTCTTACGTAATCAACAAATTGCTTGGAACGACGTGGCTCTGGGATCGTGTTCGCGTTTCCGGTGGCGCTTACGGTGGGTTTTCCGACTTTGATTCGCACTCCGGCATGTTCACGTACTTATCATACAGAGATCCAAACTTATTGAAGACTTTGGACAACTACGACGGTACCGTGGAGTTTTTGCGTAACTTGCACGTGGATGAGGACGAATTGACAAAATCTATCATTGGTACGATTGGTGAAATCGATTCGTACCAGTTACCGGATGCGAAAGGATACACCTCTCTCATGCGTCATTTACTGAAAATTACTCCGGAGGAACGTCAAGAGCGTCGCGAACAAATCTTAGGGACGACGAACAAGAGCTTCAACGACTTTGCGGAGGCTCTCGAAGCGGTACGCGCACCGTCCGCTAAAGTATCCGCGGTCTGCTCTGCCGAAGCTGCCGAGAAAGCTAAGAGCGAACGTCCAGAGTTAGACTTTCAAATTAAGCGCGTCATTTAATGTTACATGCAATGAAAATATCAAATAGTACAAATCACATCTAAAGAGGTATTATACTAGATTTTAATATACCACAACCGAGTCCAAACCCTTCCCTCTACTTCCACAATTTCTTTGATGTTGCCTTCACACTCATGCGGTGCGTAGCTAGAGCCGTGACGCCAACAACTAACAAACTAATAATCAATAAACCGTACGAGAATTCCTCATCGAGCGCATCAAACGATTGTGATGGGTGCAAACGTGTATAAAATACATCTACGCCCCGGGCGAAACAAAGCACAGTGCTCTCTAGTGCAGTGGGCGCCGTTACCACATCTTTCAAACGAGCTACGACATTCTTGTTTGTTACCCAAGAAGATGGTGAAAGTGGTAACACTTCCATATACGGAATTAAACCCTCATCACGATCGAATTCAGATGGCTTTGTCGGTCTGCGGGGATCGAGCCAGCGTTTATCCAGCGCAACCACTTGATCCGTGTCCGTTCCAAGAAGAACTTGGTGTCCAGTAATTCCACGAGCTGATGACGTGACTCGCATAAACTTTGTTCCCGGTCGAATAAAATAAGATTGCCCCAGCACACGGAGCGGCGGCGGCGTAAAGGATGATAATATTGTTTCATCATCATCCGTCACTTGGTGCATTCCAGACATAGAAGATGTTATATTCTTCTTGGTGGCAGAGCTCTTACTCCTCCCAAACAAAGATTTCAACACCAATTCAGACACTGCTTTGTTTTTTCGAGTTTCGGAGTCATCGTAGACTTCTAAAACGCTGAGTGCGTGTCTTTGCGCGTCTGTGTCGTAATAGGAATACGTTATCCAGTTCTCGCACAATGTGGCATGAACTGGACCTTTTGCCTTTGCGTGATACACCCTATAAATAATTCTTCCCGAAACACCCTCGACCAAATGCGCGTGGATACCGCGCCCATCGTCGGTCGCGATAAAAAATACGTTGGGATTGACGTACTTGAACATGGTGGAACGATCGCCGGGGACTTTCACCCACGCGTGGACGGGTTCCATCCGTGCCGCTTTCCGAGAGAAACCTACAATAATCCCAGACTCTGGCGGGAACGTAATAGTCCAGGTATGCACTCCTCTCGCACCTACCTCCTTATCCGTCAATGCAAAAGTGTATCCGCGCACTTCGTTTCGCTCTTGATCGACGACATAGTACGAATTTCGTGAAATCGCGCCTCTCACTGCGCTCGAAGACGTGCTTTTTCGATTTTCTGTTTCTGGAGGATACACGGACGCTTTCCCACCATCATCCACAAAAAGAATCCGCGAAGCTTCCCCAGAAACTTCCAATGGAACTAAACGCACGGCTGCAAAATCATAATACGCCGTTTCTTCTGCTTTAGCGCCATTTTCTTGATACACACATTGCACAATAGTCGTCGATGCATTCTTTGCGACAGTGAGCAAGGCCTCCTTCCCGTCAACCATCCACGGAATCAACGCCGTATATTTCCATTCATTCTTTGCGCATCCCAAGTGCGTGCGCCATAGCACTCTACCGTCGCCGTTATGCAAAGCAATCAGTGATCCAGTAGGCGTGAGAAAAAGCAGTGAACGTCGAAATCCAATATCATCGCGAGTGGGCAGTAGCTTCGTACCTCTTGATCTGCGGAGTTTCGCCAATTCTGCGCGCATTTCAGCATCCGCACGGTTCAAGCGCGCTGCAAGTGCTAAGTACTGCACTCGAGCAGATTCTTTCAGTGAGCTCTTCACCACAACCGAATTGGCTCGTTCACGAGCGTCCGTATAGACCGAAACAGTTTCAGGTAAATATCCAAAAATGGATTCGGTCGCCGTAGCTATCGATTCCTCCCGTGTCCAAACCGGATTGGTTTTCGTTTTCTTATCCACAAAAGTCATAAAGGCGTCTCTATGCACAACCACTGCATTCGTGGTCTTCGGGTCTACGAAGACACTCTTGATGTGCGCGTATTTTTTCAAAAGATTGCTGTCGTCGCCAATTTGCCACTCCGCGACTTGCAGAACGTCGTTGCCGTTACCAATCAGAGCTCGCGCTGTAACCTTGAGTACCGGCGAGGACGTCGAGAGCTTAGAACTTTCCACGACAAATATTTCGTCGTTGTGAAACGACACCGCTACTTTGTTCCTGTCAGTAAACGAACGCACGGAAGTTAACTGCTTCGAAGAATCGAGAAAGCGAAGCAGCGCCAGTTCCCCAGTGTCACTTGATAGTAGCAAAGCTCCAGCAGAGCGAGCGCTGCGATATGATTTCTCATCTCCAGCTGTAGCTATGGCCTTTAACTTGATTAAATTAGCACTGCCTCCATCGCGGTCGTTGAGATTACTTTCGCTCACATCATTGCTAATGCCGAGTTTCTTTACCGGGACATCAGCGAGTATAGAAGCGTCCCCACCTCTCTTCTCAAAAAAAAGTGACGCATCAATCGTAACGACCGAGTACATTTGCTTTCTTGACTTGGAATTGTTTTTCAACGCCACAAAGACTTTATCACCCTCTCCTCCAGCGCAAAAGACGGAATACTTGCCGTCTCCGCCTACAATACCGGAAACTTTTGAACCGCCCGCAGCTGTTTGTGTCACGTGCCCGTCAGAAACCCGGAGTGACGCTCCACAAATGTTCGAATCGCTGGTCGTAACTCCCACCGCATATACGGTTTTTGAACCTTCTTCGAAGCATACTCTCTGCAAGTGACACTTTTGGTTTGTTTCCGTCTCGATAACTTCGGCTGCGTTCGCCCTCCACTGAGTCACGCCGTCGGCGAGCGAACGCAGCGTCACCGCGCCTTTCGCGAGCACTAAGAAATCATGCACTGTGTCACCATCAACATCTTTGCCAAGAGGTAAAATATCGATACCAATGTCTTTTGCTGATTCCAAGTATAACTCCTCAGAAGCTGCCGCTTCAGTGTATGTGATGGTCTCCCATATCATTGAGCCGTCCTCGATATCGAGCGCTCTGATGAACTTCCCATTCGACGACTGCACGAGCAAGAATCGTTGGTCGTCCTTCGTATTTGCTGTCGCGGAGACTAGCGAAGCGTAATCAACCGCATCAGACTCATCAAACGTTATTCTCCAATCTATTGTTCCATCTTTTTGATCCAGCGCGGCGACTATGTTCGAATCTTGCGTCGTGGCGATAACTTTATTCCGATCGTTTTTCGTCCCGGTGAGAAACGAAACGAAACGAACGTCGCCGACGAATTTCAAGTGCCAGTCGTACGTGCCGAGTTGGTCTTCCCGCAAAGCGTTCGACGTTTTCACGAAGACATTGAGCAGGAAAAAGATTACACACGCGATGATCATCGAAAGGCTTTTGGTTTTACGCTTGACCGTCGATGCTGCTCCGCTTTCTCCTCGCTTCCTCATCGTTCTTTTTCAAAGGGAAAAAAAGTGGCGTCGTGCGAAAAGCCTGGAAACACGACCCTTGTGCTGGACGCACGCACACACAGCACACCGCGACACCGGCACACGTGTTTTTCTCATCTGTCTTGAAAGTAGGGGATTTCACGATTAAGAACGACACAAATAAAAAATAAACGCGCTTGCCTCTTTGGTCATCTTAACACTCGCGATAATCTAATATCATCATCATCGGCGCAATCACACCCACCTGAGAAGAGTCGAGACGGCGTAACTTCTTCCCTCCGTCTCTCTCTCTATCCCGTCTCGCAGAAAAAAGATACGTAATGGGAGGCACGTACGCCGAAGGCTTCTCACAAACCGATGGCTGGAAGTTGGGAGTGCTCTTTCTTCTCTTTGTCGTCATCTCGTACGCGTTCATCGAATTCAACGCAAAACTCGAGAACTATTTGAAGGAGAAGAAATTGAGAGCGTTGCGGCACGTTTTGCATAAATTGCAGCACGAGATTATGCTTTTAGGCTTCATATCTCTCTCGCTCATCGCGCTGCAGGAACCGTTATTGAAAATTTGCGTCAGCGGGGAAAGTTCGTCAGCAGAGCAATACACGCACGATTGCGGTGAAGGCAAAAAACCGTTCTGGTCGGCGACTACGATTCATCAGACGCATATTTTCATCTTCATTCTCGCCGTGACGCACGTGGCGTACATTTCACTTTCAATGTTCGTCTGCATTCTAAAATTGAACTCGTGGAAGAAGTGGGAAGAGGGAGACCACGATATCGTACCGTTGAATCCCCACATCAATCCAAGAGTAGTTATAGACGCGAATCTATTCGTGCTCATATGGAGAGCATTCTGGGCGCAATTCCGCTTTTCGGTCAATCGCGAGGTGTATCTTTCTTTGCGAAGACTTTTTGTCGAACGCCTGGGCACGCCGGATGATTTCCATTTCCACGATTTTCTGGTAGAAGCAATGGAGGAGGATTTCGCGAGTATCATCGACACGAAAGTCTTCATGTGGGTTTTAGCCGCGTTATGGGTCACGGTGCCGAGATATGTCTTCTTACCGGGTGGTATCGCAGCGCTAGCGATCATGCTTTTTGTTGGAACGATGCTAGAAGCGGTAAATATTAGATTAGCGCAAGCGGCGTACGAACGATTCGTAGGCGAAGCGGCTCAAACATCCAAAACAATGCGTGAAAATGGAGAAGACGACGGCGACGCCGAATATACGGGCGATAATAATTATTCTCCAGCGCCGCTGAAGAACAAGAAGAACGGAATGGATACTGAAGAAAATGGGACGCAACTTTCTAGAGGCATGCAAACGATAACCGAAGAAGAGGAGAAAACTGCAAAATCTCAAAGCAAAAATACGTTCAGCAGTTTCATACGCGACAGAGCCGGTGATTTCTTCAAAGGAGTCACAGGAAAAGGCTCGATGCATCAACACAAAGAGTTGACGAGTGAAGAACGCTCTAAAAGACGGCGTGCGCTGCGGGCAGAGATTGATTCAAAAAATTATTTTTGGCGTGGAAGACCTCAGATTTTACTCACAATCTTCCAGTACGTTTTGTTTGAAAACGCTATGTCGCTTGCAATGTTAGTTTTCTCAACTTGGCAGGATCCGGATTGGTTATCGCAAAATGCAAACGTGCAAGCAAATGCGTCTATCCTGCTTTTCATAGTCGATATTATAGTTCTTTTGCATTCCGCGTATTTCATCTTGCCGGTGTATGCGATATCCTCGGTAGTCGGCACGCACTGCTCAATGTCTTTGGTTCAATATGCTAAAAAAATGGGTATCTCGAATGAACGAGCGGTAGAAGCGTACCGTCGTCGATCTGACTATAAAAGAGACGACACCGATAGCTACATGTACGACTCCTCCGGAACGCAGACACCAGATTTTGATGATGTTTTAAAAGCAGCTTCCTCTATGTCACCATCGCAAACGCACGTCAAAACGAAATCACAGAAAGCTCCAGAAATTTTATCGCATTTCGTCGGCGTTCCAACGGATAAATCTATGGCCAGACGTAATGAAGTTCCAGTTGCACCATTTGATCATTCCCTGGATAACGAACGGTCAATGACGGCTTTGCTCGGTGCGATTTTAACGAAACAAATGCGTGAAATCCGAGCGAAAGAAGCTGCGCGCGCGGCGCAGAAAGCTAAACTGAGACCACACTCCAATTCACCTTTAGCTGCACTTAAACGTACAATGTCCGGCAGAACACTAAATTTAGGACTAGAAGAGATGACGGATTCACAGCAGTTGCCAAGTAGCAGTCGATTTCGAGGTGAACCACTCGCTTCTCCAACGTGGTCGGTATCCGAGCGAGCAAAGCAAAAAGAAAAGGAGCAACAAGAGGAAGTCCCGTCTTCAGAATCAAAGGAGACGCCATCGCAAGGGCGCATGGTATCCTCAATGCGAGCGGTACCATCTTTGAAAGACGTGTTCCGGTTCACTGAGCAGCAGCCATCGCGCGCGCGTACGAGCTTTAGCGAAGAGACAAGGGATGAACAACATCCACAAGAAGAAGTCGCGACAGAGCTTGAGGAAGTCGTCGTCGAACAGAAGCAAAATCGCAAAACGAGTTTGGACATTATGCGAAAGACAAGTATCGACGAAGAAAGGGAGACAACGGAGGACTTGGACGACGACAAAAGCGAAGAGGAAGTCAGTAAACGTTCCATCAAGGATATATTTCCAATGTAGTTTTAAATTTGTATAAAGTTGTGTATTTAATGAAATTAAAAAGGTCAGTGTTTCTCTTTGTCGTGCGTGTATGATGTACAAAAATTGGTGCGCGTCTCTCCTCTACCCCTTCTCGCGGAGCCGGCGAGAACGTGACTCAAATCCCTCAGTTCTCGTCCTCCGCAGCGTACGCACGCTTGGCTTTCAAAGCAAGCTCCCCACCGCACAGTTCTAACACTTCGCGCCACAATGGTTTCGGGAGAGCTATGACAGGTTTGAGAGCGATTTGTCTAGAGCACGCAACTGGGTACCAAACGCCGCGGTCACACTCGTCTTCGAGTTGGCCGGGAGCCCATCCACAGTAACGAGCAAAGAATTTGAACTCGCGCGGATCTTTCTTCCCTTCCTTTACGAGTCTTCCAGCATCGTTGAACCCACCAATGTAGACGCCCGGAGAGACCTCTTCAGCGTCCGCAACATCGGGGGAACCGTGCAAGAACGATACCGTTCCATCCCCTACGTCGCCTCCAAAGTACAACGCGTTTTCGCTGAATGGTCCGTTTTCGTCGTTGACAACGTCCGCCATTTTGTACATCGTCGGTCTGTTGAGTATGACACCCATCGAGCCGTCTTTTGAGTGTTCGAGCAATAAAATTACGCACTGGTTAAAATATTGCTGGGAAGTTACGAAATCGTCCGTGGCGGCGACTATTAACGAACCTTTCTCCGGCTTGGCGATGACGTGCGCCCACGCTTTGTCTTTGGCCAGTTCCGGGTTTTGTGTTTTGAGTAACTCCAAATTCGCCTCCGTTGCCTCTCTTTCGCGTCTTTCGCGTTCTTCCGGGCTTTCAATTTTCACGTTATCAATCGCATCATCGATGATACCGTATCCCGATTTCGTCGTTTTGCGTTTTTCTTTTTCTTGGTTGTTTGTCTTTGCTCCTTGCATCTGTTGTTGCAACTGTTCCACGTCGATTTGCTCGTCTGGAAGTTCCGCCGTAGCCTGCGAAGCGACGAGCTTTGCCCGGAACTCTCTCCAGTCACCATCTAATGCAGGAGCAACGTCATCCTTCAAGAATAGAGGATTCAATGATGAGAGATTCAAGAAGTGCAAAAAGTATGAAAGGTCAGTCACAATAAGTCTTCGTAAACAGTCGCGCGCGCGAAAGGAAAGATACGCGACGACGTTCGAAAAAAAAAATATCAACGACCAAAAAAGAAGAAAAGATTGGTGACGATGAAGTTCCAAGAGGAAGAAGAAGAACAAGAAGAAGAAGAAACATTCAGGCAAATCGTTGGGAGAGAACGTGATCTCTGTTGACGACGAAAGACGGCGGGAAGATGCGCACCTCAAATTCAGGAAGTTTATTATTCTCGTCGTTCTTCTCTTCGTCGTCTCGTTTTGCACGTAATCTTGTTGTTGTTCGTTGGGCTCTTTGGTGACGTCCAACCAAACGATGTATGTTTTTGTTTTTAACCGAAGAAGAGGTGGTGGTGGTAGAGGAGGAGGAGGAAGAAGAAGAGTAAGACGAAGAGGAGACTATGCAACAGCGCAGTGGCGTTAAAGTCGACATTCTTAACGTTTGTTGTGTGTGCGCAACGCAACGGAGAGCGCGGTTGTTTCTGTAGTTTGTTCTCTTTTTTTTTCTGCTGTTTCATATAGTTTCACAGGCTTGCTTTTGTTTTCACAAAACGACGATGACTCATACTTCATTCACACTTGCATCAACGCGCTGTGTAGAAAAAAACATGTTTGTCACTGCTACTACTACTGCTACAACCACCACCACCACCACCACCACCTGCAGCAGCAACAACACCATTAACAGTATAAATAAAATGTTCAAATCGACGCGACATTCGGCGCGCGTGATCACAAAGTCTCTCCAGACTCAGAGTGCTGCCCAACGTCGTCAACACCTTCAACTAAATCATTATCCCAAAGAACGAGAACGTCTTCACGAAAAAAATGAACCTTCCACATCCGCATCAGCCACGTCCTCGTCCAAGGCCGCGGTCGCTGCCGCCGCATTGGCTGTGTTTTTATCGACAACCGCACCGTGGGATGGTGCAATCGCTGGCGAGGACGACGATAAGAAATTCGTGAGAAATATGCTGGGTGGATGTACCCCAGACAAGTTAGATTTGTTTAAAGACGTGAGAGCAAAGTTTTCCATGGAAGCTTCGACCGGCGCGTTGCCTGAAGCCATTTTAGATTTAGATCAGTGCGACTATTCAAACTTAGATTTGGATGCGAAAGTGCTGTCCGGATTGATCGCTCGGAATGCGAATTTCGAGAACTCACAGTTAACGCACACGGAAATGTCGAGAACAGATGCGAGGGGGAGTAATTTTAAAGGAGTTAACTTTAAAGATACCAACGCTTACTCAACTCGTTTTGATGGGAGTAACATGGAAAATGCAAATTTTGAAAACGTCATTTTATCCGGCGCGTCTTTTGGAAAGTACAACGGAGAGTGGGCAAACATGAAAGGTGCAAACTTCGAAGGCGCTTTGTTGTCTTCGTCAGACGCGAGAGAATTGTGTAAGAATCCAACGTTAGATATTGAAGGACAAATGAACGTCGGTGGATGCTAGAAAAAACTGTTATTGCTCTATTGTTCCTTTATTACTGCATCTATTTTTATCTACTCTATCTTGTACCTATTCTTCTTCTTTCTCTTCGTATTATTATTGTTGTTGTTGTTGTTGTTGTTGTTGTTGTTGTTGTCCAGTGGCAGGAGTCGCAGTCCCAGTGGCAATTGGAGCAGCAGCAGCACTAGCAGTAGCAGCAGCAGTAGCCGACGCCGACGCCGAAGCCAAAGCAGTAGCTTCTTGTAACTTTGCGATTTGAGCTGTGATTTTATTTTCCATCTCTGTGTATCGCTCGATTGTTTCTTTGTGTTTCGAAGCCGCGAGTGCAAAAATTTCAATTTCTGATTTGGCTTCTTTTCTGGCGGTAGCCATGATCTCTTTTTCCCTATGAAAAACATCTTCGAGTAGTCGATACTGATGCAGTTTTATGTGGCACTTCTTGATTCTGTTCTCGGCAATCGAAGAGCTCAATCTTTCTATTTCGATCTCTTCGCCTATCGCTGCGTTTTTGACAGCAAGAATTGCGGCTGTGAACAAGGCGTTTGCCGAATCAACAAATTCACCGTCGGTGATTTCATCCTCTTCATTAACTTTGTTTTCGAGCAGTTTCAACATGGCTTCTCGAGCAGCAACAGCGGCGATTCTGGGAGAAAGCATTGTGCTTAAAAATGAAATGCGAGCCAGAACTGGATTGCACAACTTCTCGTCGAAGCTTTTCGCGCAAAAATCGTATTCTTTTGCATCTCTGGCATCATCAATCGCAACGCCGCGCGGAATGATTGTTCGTTTTTGTAAATCATTCAAAACTGCATCTTGAATGGGTAAAGCCACAAAGGCTCGAATGCAATCCTCTGCAGTTCGTGTTTGAACATAATCAGCAACTTCCTTCCAATTGCTGATGCCGTAGTTCTCCAAAGCTTCCAACAAAGCGAGAAGCTCAGTTTCATTCCAATCCTCAAAACCAATCTGAATCAGATTTTCATCGTCATCGGTAATGTAGTTGATACTACCACCTTCAGATGATAGTCTACTGTCCTGCTTTGATTCACCAGTAGCTTTATCGATTATTTTGGACTTTAATTGGACACGATCAAATTTGTCCGCTTGCAAACCTTCAGGAAAACGCGCACTCGAGAAGCAGCCTTCGCATAAATCGCAATCGAAACCATCCACGAGATGATAATAGTATTTCTTCTTCGCATCTTCGCTGCTCCTATCTTCTTTTAAAGGAGCATCGCACGAGCTGCACTTCATTTCACTTATTATCTTCAACTTTAGCATTTGCCTTTGAGAACACGTGGACGAATTGCGTTTTGCGTCCAAACACTTGGAATCCACCAAAATATACGGATCATGCTCAAACCCAGGACGCGATTCTAGATGTTTGATCTTTTCAAGAAGGTCAGAAGAGACGAGAGTAACAGCGCTGGCGGACAACGAGTTTACTCGAGGAATGTTTCGTGTGGCCCCTTTTGACCAAGGCCAGTTGATTACGTTCCATCTTTCGAGAAACGAAAACACCCGTCGAACTTTCATTTCGTTCTTTTCCAATCCCTTGCAAGTTTTAAACGCTTCATCAAGCATAAGCGCAACGCCAGGTTTCAAAGCTTTATACGCGTTTATAATCGCGTTACGCAACGTGATGTAATTTTGCTCGTCATAACCATCGCTTTTTGTTCTTTTCTTATTCCCATTGATTTTGTTCGATATGAAGAATTCTGGAAGAGATCGCTTCTCGACTTCACTCGCTTCTGACCAATCAAACCAAATCGAGCAGTGTACTGGGATTCTATATGCTCCCACATTCTCTTCACTGCTATCATCAACTTGTGCATTTGCGGCGATATTTTTATTATTCGCATCGACGTTTACTACGCTAGGAAATGCAGCGCTCGGAAGCTGACCATGCGTTAAGTTTTCCAAACATATTTTCTTCTTCAATTGGATCAGGCGCTTATTTGCCTCAATCGTAGAGTCGTCGGTAGGGTCAGCACTCGCCACGCCGCTCGATTTGTCCACGTCGAAATCAGCGGAAGCTTTTATAAACGGATGCTGGTCAACGACATATTGACGCGTGATCCTGAAATCAAGCCGTTCTGTCGCGCGAGAACTCAAATTCTCCTTACCAAGCGCGTCGTTTAACTCTCTTTCTTTTCGTTTCTTCTCTTCTCCCCCACCGGCATTTTGTTGTTGTGGTTGTTGTTGCTGTTGTTGCTGATTATTCAGATCGTCCTCCACATTTGCGCGATAGTCTAACTCATTCATCCATTCGTTGAAAGAAGCTGAATCTAGTAGCCACAGCGGATTTACCACCCACGCTTTCCCGTTTTTTGGTACGGCTTCTGACATGTCCATGTACGGTGGAGCATTTCCACTCGAGTTTGGAACCCAACAATCGTACGAATCCGGGTGAAACGAATAATGCAAGAGCGACTCAGAACGATCAACCCGAACGGTGCGAGTGAATTCGCTTCCTCGCGTACTCAACGAAGAGAGAATGTCTTGTCCCCTCGGAATTTCAATACAGTGCGTGACTCCAGCATCCGTCGGCTTATCGGCGACGGCAACCCGCGTTGCCTTCACCGCATCTTTCAAATACTTTCTCAGCGGCGGAGGAATGTATACTTTCTTGTGTTTCAAAAATCCGTGCGTTTTCAGTTCTCGCTCGGCTCTTTTATACACGTCCTCGATGAGTTCGCTTTTTCGTTGCTCGGAAACCCACGAAAAGTTCCTCCAGTTGTGCGAAGCTTTCGCTTCGAGCGCGCACAACAAAATTCTGAACAAAGAGCCAGAAGGTTTCAAATCGCCAAACACGTGCGCTGGTATCTTCATCAGTCGTCTGGCCTTTGGATCCATCGGTGCTTTGATACCGAGACACTCTTCGTTTCCTTGCAAAAGTTCGAGAATACATTCGACCACTGCTTTCGCGTCCATTCTGTCCGCATACGCCGTCGATGCGAACGATTCTTCCACGTATATGCGAGCGAGAATACTTTCTAAACGCGCTAAACCCGCGGGCATTTCAAAGTCTCTCGCGCGCACATTTGGTTTCCGTTTGGTTTCTGGAGCAACGTATGGATTTTCACACGTTCTCGTTGTCGCTGCCTCTTCTTCTCCTCCCTCGGGAGCAGTTGTCGTTGTTGTTGTTGTTGGAAGAGGCGCAGTGGACATCTTTTCAATGCTGTGTTATGACTTCTTTTTTGTTTTCCCAAGCACGTCCCAAAAAAGTGAAGAAAGAGACGCGAAGAAGAGAAAGAAAAAAAAACGAAAACAGCCTGCGGCCGGGTGCCGCCGCCGGCAGAAATTTCTCCGCTTCAAAACGCACCCCCGCGTATTCTTTCCATCCAAATACCCGAACTCGCGCGGAAAGAACATCAACGAACACAAATAATGACGGCTGAAGTCCTATCTGCGGACGAGATAGACCCCACTTCGTTTCTGTGCGTCGTCTATCTTTTGTGTACCCTCTCGTTTATTGTTTGTTCCAAAAGCTTTTTTTACTTTGCTGCGTCTGTTAGTGAAACAGAATTTTCCCTCGTTCTTCTTCTTCTTCCTCTCCGCGTGCGTTCGTGTATCGTTATTGGCTCACTGACCATTTCGCGTCGCTGCGCTTCTTATACCATTGATCATTTAACAGTGATATTGTGGACGAACGAGTTCGAGAGATTTACGAAAAAAAGTACGAACACATCGCGGAACCATCCACGAGTGTCGGAAAAGAGGACGAAGGGAAAGGCGAGTTATGGCTCGTAAAGTTACCGCCGGGTTCTTTGCTGGAAGATTTCGACGGCGTGACCGTAAAAATACACAGCGATGCGGATAGAAAGAAATCAGATGAAGAAAACGAAAACGAGATAAACGCCAGCGGCGAGTTTGCAATCGCTCCGAACGAAATCGGTCGCTTTGAAGCGAACAAAGCAAACGGCGGAAAAGACGATAACGACGACGAGAATGACGACGACGAGGACGACGACGACGGTATCAATAGACGATATAGAATCGTACAGAGCGGTAAACATGATGGCGTCGATGTGCTTCGAGCGGTGTACGTCCGAGGAGGTGATACAAAGAAGGCTTTCAAAAACGCGGAGATGATTACAAATCGAGTTCACATATTGCGAGCGGGCTTTAAACGTCCCCCACAGAAAATAGGCGTTGTAGAAGAAGGAGGAGAAAAAGAAGAGGACAAAATCGAAAGGAAAAAGGCGAAGACAGCAAAGAAAACTCCGACGTCGACGACCAAGGCGAAGAAAACTAAGAAGAAATGAGAGCGCGTAGCGCGAACATACAAGTAATAGATAGCTTCAAAAAATGTACCATCAAACCAATAAAAAGAATCCCCTAAATTTCCCCCACTTTTATACAAGCCTCTGAAGAAGAAATAGAATACGAATCATGAAACCAACATCACCGCGTTCCTCTTCTGCCTCTTCTGCCTCCTCTTCTGATAGCGACGACGACGACGACGAAATAAACAAGTTCTGCTTAAACTGTCGAACGAGAGGTGACTTCTTAAAAGTCTGCGCGAGGTGCAAATCGGTTTATTTTTGCAACAGCGAGTGTCAACGCGAAGTGCACAGAGAACACTCGAAAGTGTGCGTGAGTAAAGCTCCGGCGCCACTCAAGTTACCCAAAGGCATGCCTGCGCCGAAAACCGAGGAGGAGAAAAAGACTGAAATTGAAAACGAAACGAAACGGATAGAAATAAAGTTACTTCCAAACGTTTTGAACAACAATTTTGGGGTAGGAAACCCACCGGAAGAAGCTCTCGTGGACGAGTTGGAAGACGCGCTCGTGTTTGCTATTACAAATGAAAACGAATGTTTAGAACGGAAATGTAGAATATGTTTAGCGCACGTTTATTTGCATTCCAGTCGAGCGAAAGAAGGTTTGCACTATCTCGAGCCAGTCATAAAATACTACAAAAGAGAAGGAACGGTTGAAGCGGTGGAACCTCACGTGCTAGCGGCCGAGTGTTGCGTAAAGTTATCGTCATCGTTAGGGGACGAGGATGAAGAGAAAGAAAAATTGAAAGAGAGGTGTAAAGTAGAGCTCGCTGCTGCGCTCGACGCAGCTACGGAATACACACAAAGAGATGAAACAAAGCAGGCAGAAATTCTGTTACGCTGTGGTATTTGTCTTTTGGATGCAAAGTTATTTGACAAAGCGATTGGCGTCTTCATCCAAGCTTCGGCGTGCGCGGAAAAAATAAATGCTCATGGCATCGCCGCGCGCGCAAAAAATAGAGTTGGACACGCTCTGATACAAATGAAGAGACCTAGTGATGCAATAATCGCTTGGAAGGACGAGCTCGAATCTCTCGAGAAATTCAACGACAACGATGCCAACGCCGGTAATATTACAAATGAAACCGACAAAGCGCTGGGTGTAAAGAAAGCTGCATTTCTCAAATCAATGTGTCACGGGAACATTTTCGCTGCGTACGCATTCTTAGGTGCAGTTGATGATGCTCGAGTTCATTCAAATCTAGCAATCGTAAACGCAAAGAATAGCGGAGACGCGAACGAGTTGAAGCGAACACTGACACAACAAAAAGCGACTTGGGACGCGTTGAATAGAGACGATTTGAGTGCGGAGCTAGAAAAGATCAGCATCGAGTAGGAGTAGCATTAAATAGTTTTTGTTCGTACTGATAGTGTAGTTAACTCCAATCAATGGTATCGTGACAAAAAAATAAGCGCTAATCGTATTATTATTATTGTTATATATTTCTGTTTCTTTTTTTTCTTTCTCTTGTGTTCGTTCAATACTCACCGATCGACTGGTTTGTTGCAGTTCACCTTGAAGTGCGCCAACATACGATCGACCGTAGGAAACTCCATTTTTCGATAGTAGTACCCAATCGGTCTGACTTCGACGTACTCGTGATGAACGTTCCCACTCGCAGACATGATGTAGGAAATGCAAAGATAACCGTGGTGTTTACCCGAGACTGACAAGGCGTACGGGCGCTGCGTTCGGTTCTTTCGAAAGCACTCTTGCAAGTGTTCGTCGACTTCGTGGTCTCTCCCACCCAAAAATTTCCGATGCATCACCGCGTCACGCAAAAATCCAGCGACAGGCTCAATGTGGCGAGCAACTGCTTCGTCTAAATCTTCGTATTTTTCTTTCGAAGTATCGATCATGAGCGGAGTACCTAATCTCAAGTTCGCCGTGCCACCAGTTCCTGGCTTTTTGCCTTCTCTGATGTCCATGTGCCAGTATACATCGTCAAACATTTTTATGGTGCATGACAAATTCTTAACGCCTTTGGAGGAAGGACGAATAATGAAATCACCAACGTCACCGTCGGCAAGCTCGGCGGTTGCTTCGACGTGCGAACAGTTCTTGAACAAAGGATGATCGATTGTACGAGCGATGTATGATCTTTCGTGCTTGACTTGGTTCGGTTTCTTCTTCGGTTTCGAGGCTCGAGCAGCAGCTATGGTTTTCTCTCCCGGTAACGGATCCAAGGAGTAGTAGGGCGTCGTTGTAGCGAGAACATGCTCTTCCCATCTTCGCGATTCATCCTCAGAAAGATGAGACCCACGACATGTCAGCCATACTTTAAGATTTTCGAGATCAATTCCTTTCACTTGTTGTCCATACGCAGTCGTTTCGGGTGCTTTTACTCGAGCCGTAATGACTTGTCCCACGTGCACTTTGTCATCGAGACGATCAAAATGTGAATCCGAAACATCTTGTCTTTCAATAATACCGGTGACTCCAGAGTCAAGCTGCACAATCACACAATTCGCACGAGCATCAATTCTCTTCACCGTGCACGTGATGAGCTTACCAGCTTGCAACGTGTGCACGGTTTCGCCGGTGACTGCCGTAAAGATCTCGTCGCTCGTGAGACGCGTCCACTCTGCGCGAACGTCCTCAAATGGCTTACGCATTTCCATGCGGATGTCCCTGAGAATTTCCAAAGCGTTCACACCACCACCTTCAGGAGTGCTAAGATAGTTCGCATAATCTTCGAGCATCAACACGCTGAGCTTTGGCCACTCGCGCGGATCGAAACATCTCTCGAGAGCGCGTTCACGGCCGACGCCGGATTCGTCAATTTGAATGTCGAGCGCGTTGGAGGCAATCGCAATAGCTTTGTCATAATGCTTCGGATGAATACGGGAACCGTCTAGAACGTTCCCATCGGTAATGTTGAGAGCATACGCGGCATTTGCGTACACGCGTTCCTCGACGGCATGCAATTCCGTCAAAATTTCTTCCCTGTTATCGAGCGCACCACCGTCCACTTTTCGAATCGCTGTCAAAAATGGCACCAACTTACGCGGACCTAAACCAGCGACGTGTTCTAAAGATCTTGCGATCCACTGATGCGCCATTGCCGCGTTAACATCCACACCAATTTGGTTAATGCAACAGCGAAGCGCTCTTTCGATGCAGCTGACTCGCTCTTCGCGACTTAACGCCGCATCTTGAAATGGACAGAGAGGAATGGTTGCCGCCTCGTGAGAGCCACCATTCGGTTGAAGTAAGTTTGCCACAACAGCCGCTGGGTCGCGAGCAAACCTACCTAAAGCAACGGCGTGTCGAATCGTGGCTTTCAACTCTCCCATCTCTTTCACCGGTGCAGATGCAGTTTCGTAGAGTGAAGCAACCGAGTCGTTAATAAACTCAACCTCGATCGCGCTCACTTCTTCTGGAATGGATTTGACGAAACCATCCTTCTCAAGGAAGCCACCAGTCACGCGATCGAGCTCTTCTTTCAACGTTTTGGCATTTTTCCCAGAAGCAGCGACTGCAACTAAGTGTGGTCGATGGTTTGATATAAACTCTGCAACTTTTCTATGTTCTTCTTGTTGTGCACCGTACGAACCGCCTCTTCCGCTCTTACCGAACGAGGTCAACTCTAAAAAGTCTACCAGTTGTCCCGAACCATCCAACGAGACGAGTGTGGTCGGCGTTTCTTGATCTGGAGCAGGAACAGCAGAAATAATGCGCACGTCCAAATGCTTTAACGTGGAATGGACGTCTTCTTCCTTGATGCCGATCAACTGCGGCGTCCATGACTTCTTGTTCAATAATCTCCACGCTCCGTTGAACGCTGCGATGGCCATTGATCTTCTCGATTCCAATACGAGTTGAGCAGTTGCCTCTCGCGCAATTTGTGGAACGAGCTTTTTCTTGATAGCATCTTCAGCTACTTTTCGACGAATCGTATTCCATTGCTCCGCTTTCTCAGAAACGCTTTCAGAGCAATATGCGTTTGAAAGGTTTTGCACGAGCCTGTCAATTTCTTGTTCAGGTAAAAATGCGTCGAATTCAAGTAGTCCTTTCCGAACTCCTTCAGTGACCATTGAGAATTCGATACCAGCAAAATGGCACAGCGGCTTGTTGACGGTTCTTTTCACCGCTGCTAAAGGATGAAAGGTATCAATTTGCTCATTGCCGAGTAACGTGGGTTTCGTCGTCGACAGAGCGTATTGACGATAATGAAATCGAACCCATTGACGAATACCAGGATCGCTCGCAAGTTCAGTTGCAGAAACTTCAATCAATGCTTTAACGACATCTTCTTCATCTTCGTAACCTTGATCGAGGTAATGTTTTGCGAGTTCTTCTGGAGACGCATCTGGTAAAATTTCCGTCGTGGCGTCGTCTTCCACGTCGTAAACGCCCTCAGCCTCGCCCCACGCATATGCGGTATCGAGTGCCATCGCAACTTTTTCCGGCGCAGGGGAAGAAATTTTGAACAACTCTAAAACATCTTTACTGACGTGCATATCGTATGCAGTTCGTCGACGTGGGCGCCGACTTCCTCCAGTGGCGTTTGCATCCAAGGCAGCTGTTCCATCTTTCAACAAAAGCTGCGTTTTTGATTCCACGTCTTGAACGTTTTCGTCGTACTTCGAACTCATGACAAGTTTTTGCAACCGCGTCAAAGTAGCCACGCTTTGTTGATCTTCGCTGTTCGCTTCTAGCTCTTTATTCAAAGTTTCGATGGCTTTTTGCTTTCTGTTTTGCAGCTTCACGTATGCAATATCCCAATCGTATACCGCTTGCAAGACATCGAATGAACGAGCCTTTCTTTGGATGATAACTTGATCACCAACGAGCGCTGGGCGAGCTTCTTCTGGCTTGCCGCGCAAAAGAGGATGCAAATCATCACGCATATTCGTCGCGAGATACTCCAATTCATAACCTTGCGTGCGAACCATTTTCAAAAACCATTCGATGCATATCAAAACGTTCTGCCTTTCAGTGTCCGGAAGCTGACCTCCCCATTCGTTTTGCAGTTGATATAACCGCATTTCCATGGCATCGTCGGACTCGTAATCCATCTTTCCACGCAATAAGAGCTCGCCGGCTTCGGTTGGGGTGCCTCGAATCGAGCCAATTCCCATGACGCGATCGTAAATCCATGTAGCTTCTTCTGCAAAATCGCGAGGCGCGTTCAAGTTCGGTACTTGGACGTTTTCAATTGAAAGTCTTTCGGGCCAATCGGCATTTCTGATTTCATCATCAGTTGCGGTGAGCATTTGCGCTTTTATCACGGATGGTTCAAAAGCAAATTCCGCCCAGGACTTGGTTGGTGTAACGCCAGCCGTTCGCTTCTTGAACTTGCGAACTTTGCGCATCTTCTTTTCACGAGGAGCTCTTTCACCTCCTTCTTCATCATCAACGATGAAATCATCCACATCGTCATCATCAGTTTCGTATTCGCTTTGACTCTCTTCTTCCAATATGTCCTCTGGTAAACTCTCTCCACCCAAGTAGCCTTCATCTCCCGGTCGCTTCCGGTTTGCGAACATCTTTTGCAGGTCTGAAATGTCTCCGAAAATGTCGGCAGCCTCACGAACTTGGTCGTACCTGGCTCCACCTCTCTCGCGTTGTGCGCGGTTATACGCTTTTCTTCGAGCGCGCTCTTCTTCCGTTTCGCGTTCTTCGCCTTCGTCGCGCACGATAAAATCTGCCATCTCTTCCTCGGAGTCCTCGTCATCTGAATCCATGAATCGTCTTTCGGCGGCAGCTGCTTTTTTCTTTTCTTCTTCGGCTGATGCTTTTCCTCGTTCTTCTTCTTCTTCTTCTTGTTTTTGCTCTTTCTCGCCTCCATCCTCTTCGTCTGCACCGGCAACGTCGTCTTTTTGTGTGTCTTTTTCTTTTTCTCCTTCGTGTCGTTGTTCTTCCTTCTCGTCGTCGTCGTTGTCTTCTCCTGCGGCAGCGGATTTCTTCTGCAAGCGCTTCTTCTTCTCCTTGCGTTTAAATCCTGTGACTTGATTGTCTTCTAACAAGTCGTAGTCGTCCTCGTCGAGCTCTAACGCGCGACGTTTCCTTCTTCTCCGAGCAATCTGAGCCTCGCCCTCGGAATCGGAATCCTCATCTTTGTCTCCGTCGTCGTCCTTGTCGCTGGTTTCCTCCTCCTCATTTTTTTCTTCTTCGATCGGGGGCCGCACTTCTTCCAATTCGTCGATCTTCGTCTCTTCTTCTACTTTTTGGGGCGAGACGTCGTCCGCTGCGGCTGGAGCCGCCGCCACCGCGGTTCCATTCTCAACCTCATCATTCGCCGAAGATGGATTTGGTTCAGACATCCTGACCTCTTTTCTAAACTTCTGTGTGTATGTACACAGAGAGAAGAAAAGAGAGACGCGAAGTGTGAGGAGGTGGCGGGAGAAAGATTACGAACGTCACAGAGACCAGCAGCAGGCAGGTCCAAAAAAAAAGAGGAGAAGAGCGCAGCCGCACGTACCGAAACGCCCACTAAAAAGAAGAGAAAGAATCACAAAAAATATCATCATCATCATCATCATCATCGTCCGTCAATCGTAAAACTATTACTATTTATACTAGGTATTTTATTACAGCTATAATCACATACCATCTACGGATACTACCTATCGCTACTGCTGGCTAAATCGTCGTCGACGACGTGTCTGTCTGTGGCATGTTAGCGCCCTCCGCGAGAATTTCAAACTTGCGCTCATTGAGATACGTTCGCAAACGAGAAATAACAGGAACCGCGTCTGGATCGCGCGCATTTTCTAATTTCGGGATCCATTGCTGCGCGATGACTAACAAGAGTTTTACTCCTTGGCTTCTGTACGTCTTCACGAACTCATAACCGGCGTGTTTAAGGAAACTTTCCAAAGCAACCGCCGTTTGTCGATTGGGAGGGCATTTGTTCAACAAGCGGGCAAACCACGCCCACGCTTGGTCGATGCCGTGAGGGTGATTCTGGACAATAACCCGAGAGACTTGCACATACGCTCCATACAACAACATATATCCAGAAATACGGTTAGCGTATGAATCGGAACTTTCAAACGCGTTCGGGTCGTCCTCGCTCGGTGCGTATCCACATATTTTGAAATATTCCTTCTCCTCGGCATACTTACTCTTCAGAAATGGATAATATTTCGGCACCGCGAGGGGACACGCGTCGCAAAGCAACGCAACAAAAATCTCCGAGAGTTCAGGAATGTGCGCCGCGCATCTCGCGAGCACTTCTGCCAAGGCAAACGCGTAACGATTGAGTTTCGCGACTTGAACATCGCACTGGGCCAAAATTTTCTTCGAGAGTGTAATCATTGCGTACGTCCGGATGTGCTCCGGTGTTGCTGGAGTTAAGAACTCGCGAATGATATCATTCGCTTTCTTCACGACCTGATCTTTCGTACACGCCACTTGTTGAACGTGTATAGTTAATCGTTGGATAATTGTACGTCGTTCTCTTTTCGCCTCCGGAGAGGCTGAATACGCCGCGACGCGTTCGCGAGCAGCGTGAAGTACTTGAAGCGATCTCTTCTCTGCTTCTAAAGCTTCCGCCGTGACGTACACCGTGGGGACCTTTTCAGCTTCTCGTTTTTTTGCTTCCGCCAACGCTCGCGCCTCTTCCTCCTCTTTCATTTTCTCTCTCTGTTTTTGAATCTCCTTGTCACGTTTTTCTTGCTCGAGTTTCTTCTCCGCTTCCTTTTTTTTCTGCTTCTCTTTTTCTTCGCGCTGTTTCTGCGCCTCGGTCTTCGCGTCCTGAACCAATTGCGAAATGTTCTCGAGATTTTGTTTGCGTTCTTTCTCGACGCGATTTAATCGAACTTCGGTAGCTTTGTTTGAGACGCTCGCATCCGAAGCGTCTCGTTGCGAGAGTGCGTTTTGAAACGACGTTATTATCTTCATTGCCCCGTCGCGAGAGGCTGTTTCTTCGAGCAGAGTCAACCGCAACTCTTCTTCCAAGCGTTGCATGCGACGTTGCGCAGCGAGTTGCACCCGATTTCTACGCAAGCGCGCTCTTTCCTCGGTTTCCATTTTTGCATTTTCAACAGCTTGCAAGGATGTATTTTTTTCGAATTCTTCTCGCAACGCATCGATTCCTGGCGTCGGAGATATCGTCTCGACGAGTCGTTTAAACTTGGAAACCTCTAGATCGAAATCATCGTCGATGCTCGGTGCCGATAAGACGACCGAACCTCCTCTTCTTCTGATTGGAGTCGACGAGAGCTCATCTGTTTCTTGTTCAAAAATCAACGACGAAGATTTCCCTTTTCCTCTCGTTGGTCGGTATCCGACCAGAACGAAATCTTCTTCTTCTTCTTCTTCTTCTCCTTCCGACCCGTCGTCATCGCGCGAGGTCGATTGGTGCAGCACCATTCTATGTTCCTCCTTCTTACTTCCGCGAAGGAGTAAAAGAAGAAGACTCCGTCGTTTGTATGCGCGTTAAAAAAAGTAAGGAGTTTTTAGTATTGTTTGAGAGAAGAGCGAGTACACTCGTGTGAAGAGGTGAAGTGCAGACAGAAGTGGCTATTTGGAGGCTGGCAGGCGTTCGGAGCAAACTGGCGAAAGAGAATAAATTTTTGAAGCGCGTGCGTGAGTAGGCACGCTCATCTCTTCAAAATATTATCCTGGAGTAAAATCCGACACCGCTCGCGCGGGACACAGAGAGAGAGAGAGAGAGAGTTAGTGCGAAGCGCAGATGATGATGACAACGATGCTCGCTGGTCAAACAAACGTTGTGGCGGGGCACCATCGTTCCCACGCATCGCATCATCGATGGCGAGTACAAACTAAAACGAACGCGGTAAAAACTTGGCGTCGTTCTGCCGAACAACAACAACAACAAAGGAATAAAAATGAGAACAATAAAAGTAACCGACGGCAACAACTGCGAGAAGAAGCTGGAATGCGGTACACTTCCACGAATAAATGCAACTATCGACGCCAGTTAATCGCAAAGAACAGACGTCACGCGCAGAGACTGTATGCGGTCGCGCCTCAACATGAGTTCAGAGCATCGACGGAAACGACGTCCACCGATTTCGAAGTCCAGAGCAAAGAGCTTCAGTACCTCGTCCCCTATCGAGAGAGACTCTTACGAGAGACCACTTTGGAAGGGAAAACAGACATTGTAGACGCGTCCGAGACGGTTCAAGCGTTCATGAAGTCGAAAACAGATCTCGTGGACAAGACGATGCCTACTCTATCGAAAATGGAGCAGTATTTGATAAAAGCCACGGTCGTTTGCGGGCAGCAACACGTGTTTTCAAAGTTCATATCTAAAAATCCAGAAAGCGAAGCGTCCCTGCGTAAACTTTTAACCACTTTAGAGAAAGTTGAAGTGTTTTACGATATGATTGGCGGCATCGTCGGATATCAAACTGTCGCTCTAGAACTCATGCACGAAGCATTTGGTGGTCCTCCCGCGGCAATTCATGCCGATGAAGACTGCCACGGATTAGACTGCGTTCCGAGCTACGACTTCGACGAGGAAGAGAATGCTTCA